>QWCI01000001.1_pt1 | contig 269031 bp, 241 predicted proteins | sample 1972541 | NCBI WGS metagenome assembly QWCI01 (sample SAMN09866712, study PRJNA288562) | Human oral metagenome isolate term3_saliva, whole genome shotgun sequencing... | isolation source: mouth | host: Homo sapiens | place: USA: California | reverse complement strand
AGGAGGAAACTTAAAATGGCTCTAGGACAATCATTATTTAACACACGTAAAGCTGGTAATGGTAGCAACAATCGTTCTGTAAACGTATACTGTGGTTATCGTTTCCGTATGCCAGATGGTAACAAGGATAAAGCACCTACTGGTATTGATATTTCTTATTGGAATAATATGCTTAAACTTACTATTGCTCATTTAGTTAAGTCTAATGGTAACAATGGTGAGTACTATACAATGGACCGTGATAACCGTGCTGATGCATTCTTGACACCAGTTAAAGCACGTATCTTAGCTAATGAAATCCGTAAGTTCATTGATGCTAATGGTGCTATTAAATCTGCTGGTGTAACTACAGGTAAAACACTTGTAACTGTATCCACTGGTGAAGAATTCGAAGTAGCTAAAGCAGACTTCCCATGCATTACAATTCGTAAGTTCTCTGATGATGCATCTAAAATTGAAATGGAAATCTTCTATGAAATCAATGCTGATTACTATTTCGGTGTACACAACTTCAATCGTGATGATATGGATGGTGAACACAATACAGATGATTACAAATACATTGAATTAGAAAACTTAATTACTATCTTAGAAGACTTCTATAATGGTATGGCTTATGGTAGTGCTTATGCATCTGCTCGTGCAGTATATGACTACTCTCCAGTTGGTAAATTATTGAATGATTTATCTGGTGATGGTAATAGTTCTTCTGGTTCTAATACTATGAATAACTCTGGTGGGTTCTCTAACGGTTCTTTAGATGACTTATAATAGATAGAAAAGATATAGGGAATGGTCTAAGACTATTCCCTATTATCCTATGAGGTATTATTATGTCTGAAATAAAAGCAATCTTTGAATTCGAGATGCTATTTGATTTGGATTATACATTAGCAACTCTAATACAAAGATATTATGGTAAGTCTAGATACTTTGATACAGTATTAGAAGAAGACCCTATAAGTCTTAGATTGCTTCTTCTTACTAGAACAGAGAAGAATCCTATCTATATGCTACTTAAACCAGAATATAGAGATTCTGCTGATTCTTTATATGAAGAACTTAAAGAAGAGTTCTCTATGGAACTATATCTCAGACGTAATATATACTTTACAGAATTCTATAAGTTCTTTTCTGTATTGATTAAGTCTGATGGTGCTGTAGCTGATATCGGGGTTATAGTTAATAATAAGAAAGAAGAAGCTATTGTAAGAGAACTATCTCCATTGATTAGAGTATTTGATTCAAAAGAGATAGCTCGTAATGATTATGATGCTTTGTATATAAAAGATAAAGATACAGTTGGACTTATAACCCCTAGGGTTGAAGGAAAGACTATATTTTTAGCTAATTATGGATTCAATCTAACCACTATAGGTGAAGAAGAAAGTCCTGACTTAGAATTTATGGAAGAGTATAGTGACGATAATGCTATATTTACCGTAGACATATATTCTTCAGTGGTTAAACCTGTATAAATTAAGGAGGAAGAAAGATGCAAATTCTTTCTAATATCGTATCTAAAGATAGTCTACACGAAACTAATCTTAAAACGTTAAAGATTATCCGTGATTCTATATTAACTTCTTTTGGTCCTTATGGTAGTGCTACTCAGATTATGCAAACTGACGCTACACCTAAGTTTACTAAAGATGGTAATACTATTCTTAAGAATATTAAATTCTTAGGTCAAATCGAAAGTAGTCTAGCAGACATTATGGTTGATTTGACTAATAACGTTGTCAAAGAAGTAGGTGATGGCACCACCTCTGCAACACTTCTTGCGTACAACATTTACAAACGTTTTGTTACCAAAGAAGAACCTAACTTCATGGCAACAAATGGAGCGGGAAATATCAAGATTTATGATGATGAGCTTAATAATGTACCACCAGTTATGATTGAACGTACATTCAAAGCTATCGTAAAAGAGATTAATGAACTTATTATATCTCGAGCTAAAGAAGCTACTCCTGATGATATGTATCGTATTGCTAAAATCTCTACTAATGGTGATGAAGACTTATCTCTTATCATCGCTAATATCTACAAAGAGATGGGTAATGAAGTATTTATCACAGTTAAACACTCCTCTATCGATGAAGACTATACTCGCACATATGACGGTATGACTATTAACACTGGTTATGGTGATAAAGTCTATGTAAATAACAAAGAAGGATTTGCTGAATTGAATCATCCACAAATCTACTTCTTTGAAGACCCTGTAGATACACCAGAAATGATTGGTTATGTACAAAATATTATCATGCGTAATATTATGGATCCAATCAAAGCTAATGATATCAAAGGTATGATTCCAACAGTAATTCTATGTCCTAGAACTACTCGTGATATTGATACTACTATGGATGCTGTAACTGAAGCTATCTATAAATATCGTTCCGCTGGTATCCAAATCCCATTCTTATTTGTACCTAATATTACAGATAAGAATATGATTCTTGACTTAGCTCGTCTATGTAATGCTACTACAATCAAGAAGTATGTAGATCTAACTATTCAGGAAGAAGAACAAAAACAAGGCCTTGCACCAACTAATGAAACAGTGCATGATTTCTTTGGTTGTGCTGATGCTGTAATCTCTGATTTCAGTAAGACTAAGATTATCAATCCTTGTGAAATGTACAAACAAGGCACTACTGAATATAGTGACCTATATCAAGGTATGATTGATCATGCTGAACGTGAAGTTGCTGAAGCTAAACGTGATGGTCAAGACGTTAATACTATTGGTACACTTAAACGTAGACTTAACTCTCTTAAAGCTAATACATTAGACTTATACATTGGTGGTTCTACTCAAGAAGAACGTGATAATCGTTTTGATGCTGCTGAAGATGCTGTATTGAACTGTATGTCTGCAGCTATTCATGGTTTTGGTTATGCATCTAACCTTGAAGGCTTATTTGCTGCTCAAGATGTATATAAGAAATATGGTAATGCTTTTGATGAAACTCCTACATTAGAAGCGGCTATCTCTTCTATTATCTATAACTCTTACTTGGATCTTGTAGCATTATTATATGGTACTAAACGTTCTGAAATTCATGAAAGTTATAGTGAATATGAACGTAGTGGTATTGTACATCAAATGATGGTTGCTGCTTTAGGTGGTGAAGATAAACTATTACCTAGAATGCCTATTGATATTACTACAGGTGAACGTTCTGAAGACGTAGTTACTTCTATCCGTTCTGACATTGCGGTATTGACTATCATTTCCAAATTGATGACTATCCTTATTACATGTAATCAGTTCTTAACTCCAGAGGCTTCGAATAATATGTATGACGCTATACGTGAAATCGAAAAGAAGAAATCTGAAGAAAAATAAATGAATAACAGCTATCGAGGTTAGGGTCACTGACTCTAACCTACGGTAGTTTATGATGGAGAATTATTATGGCTAAAAAGATAATGACTCTACGTCAATATATTAAGAACCCATCAGGTACAGGTGCATCATTTGCTGGTAATAGAACAGCATTGACATCTATGTACTCATTGAAGTTCTTTAAAGTATTAGTAGACTACAATAATAAGATTGAATACTCTGCCATAAAAGATAAACAAGGCAATTTCTGGTGTATTATGAAGATACCATCAGAAAATATCCCTAGATTCTTTTATGACGTTATATATAAATTCTCTCCAGCTAAAGCTGGTGATGAGCATGATACTAAGCTAGAAGATTACAAAGTACAATTCTTTAGTAATGACCCAGCTTTCACATACACATTCTCTTATGCATATCATAAGAATGGTTTAACTATTCCTGAACTAGAGAAGAAGTATAGTTCAGAAGCTATTAGTGATAAACCTAAAACAACTAACCCTAATCTAGTAATTAACTATGCTAAGATATTATACTTTGGGTATTTGACCATTAATAAGTATAAGCTTACAGATAAGGGTAAATATAAAGATGGTACAGTAAATCTTAAAGAGATTACTGATGCTGAGACTAAGATTGCTGAACGTGTAAAACAGCAAAAGAAATATGGTACTAAGACTAAACGTACCACTTCTAAAACAACAGGGAAATCCACTGCTCGTGGAGATCGTGGTTCATCTAAGACCATAGGTAATACTAAAAGAGTTGGAATTAGTAAAGCGAGTAAAGTTAGTAAAGCAAGTAAGTCAATACGTAGCACAAAATCAACAGGTTCTGTCAAACGAAAGTAAGATATAATGATATATTATATCTGTGCACGTATTAGGGAGGTTAATATTAAATGCAAGCATCTGAGAAACTAAAAGATTACAGAATGTCGATGTTTACCAAACTACCATTTGAGGTCGAAAGCAAAGTACTAGACCCAAATAAGTTAACTATGGAGGTGATAAAACCGCACTTATTTGTAAAAGGCAGTAATAATATTCCTTTAGTGGATCGATGGGATCCACTACCAGAAGATGAAATTGTGAAAAAGATACCTTCCGCTTTATATATGCCTATAGCTGAAAAATTAGGACAAGATCCAGAATTAAACGTGCATCTGGATATCTTTAACCTAAAATCTAAACGAGGCTATAGCATTCCTAAAGCTAATTTTGACATGCAGGAGCACTTCTGTAAGTATATTAACTACTTTGAGAAGTTCTATGATCCTGAGCATGAGTTATTAGCAGCATATGCATACATCAAAGCAACTATGGATGCGTATCCTCAATATAACAAAGCCAATCTAGAATGGGATATCAGACGATTAATCCTAGATTCTAATATTGGTAAGAAAGTTAAAGAGATGAATGATGCTAACTGTGTATTAGAGCTTCGTTCATTCGATGGTGAAGGACGTAATATTGTATTAAACTACAATAATCAACACGTCCATGCTATGATGGAAGTAAGTCTATTCCAAGTAATACTTATTCCATTATTAACACATTTTGCATTTCATAGACAAGTAGCGAATATTGATGAGTTCTTAATCTACTTCTACAATATTCTTCTTCGTGAAATGCATCCAGAAATGGATTTGGTTAACAAGTTATACCAAACAGTAATGAATGGTGTAATGGTTAACTATAAACGGAATACTAAGTTATGGGTTAAGTTGGAGATTGCAGCTGTTGGTGTACATGAACAAGCAGCCAATATCTTAAACAACGTAATCATTCAGTTATTCCCTAAGTATACTTATATCAGAAACGTAGTTCACTTTAACCATACTAGTATTGAACAGACATTGAGCTTTAAGATAGTAGATGGTAAGTATGATTATGTCTTCAATAGATTTAATCATGATAAACGTGATGATGAAAGCAGTAGTGACTTAGATATCTTTGAAGCTCATATGAGTAAAAGAAATGAGTCATTACTATTACATAACCAAGTTAACTATGAACGGGTTATGGAAACTATTGATAATGAGTTTGGCCCATTTGACCCTGAAGAAATAGCTTATTATCAAAAAGAGTTGTCTAAAGATGCAGTATCTCCAGTAAATGAGCTACAACGGGAATTAGTTAGCTATCTATTCTTAAGATACTTTGGAGATCCATCTGCATTAAAGTCTTTGACTCTAACTGGTTATATTAAACTTATTATAGCTAGTAGAAAAATATTATGCGAAAAGGGCCTATATACTATGGCAGCTATTCTATCTGGTAAAGTAGTTAAACGTGTAAATCGTAACTCAGTTAATAAGAAAGAATCTACTAAGATTCAATCTTCTCCTGAGTATAGAAAGCTTATTGACAGATATAAGAGCGAGAAAACCGAGAATTATATTATGGCTCTTTTAGCCACTATCCTATCATCTAAGTTCACATGTATTGATTATCATAATCAAGAGAATACTGGTGCACCTATCATGTCTAACTCTGATGTAATCAATGATGAGTTCTTACGTTATGTATTGATGATTGGATAGATTTTAAGATACTAATTGTTTTATCGTAAAGGAGAATCCTACTATGTATGGAAAACTATTTGAAAGTGACGACTATATTAGCGACGTTGTTAGAAGATGTCGTGGTTTTAGAGAATTCGTTAAAAACGAAATCTTAAAAGGTGTCGGAGGCCATAGTAGTGCCTCTGGTACTGATGAAAACAATGAACCTATACAATACATTGGTGAAAAGAAAGTATTAATCAAAGGTGATGTATTAGAGTTCATTGACAAAGTGTATTGGTTAACTTATCATATCGAACGGTTTATTATTTGGAATACACCAGCTAACCCTAGATACAAAAGTCTAAAAGTAGCTATAGATAATATCCCTGGTGGAAAGTTTAATAGTAAAGAATGCTTTAGATTAGCAGATGAAGCAGTAAGCTTCTTTGTAAAATATGATGAAGCATATAAAGATAGTGATACAGTACCTATCGCTATTCTAAAAGCAAAAACTAAGCAACAACTAACCGCTTTATCTAATGTATTTGTGGATAGAAAGAAATCAAGATCAGTAACTGATAAACTAGAGCAATTAGACGCTGTAATTGGTAGCAGATATAACGATTACAATGATGCTAGAGATCTTATCAGTGAATACTGCTGTTTCTTATATGAATATATTAATGAAGTATATGATGATGATTTTACCAATCTACTAGACTTCCATGTTGGCGATGTAACATACTGGCCTACAGGGGTAGATTATAGAACTGATGATAACTTCTATTATAAAGATGAGTCAGAAGATAATACTAAAAGATTTGCACCACCAACTGTCAATATAAAACAAATTGACACTTTTAGCATTCATAAAGTGTTAATGATTCTAAATGATATACGCTATGATAGCTTTGAAGAATTTATTGGAGCTATGGCAGATACTATGAGTGATTGTCTTGGTAAAGTAGACGCATCTCAAATTACTGATGCTTTGCATGATTACCGTGTACAAGTTATGAAAAAATTCCCTAATGTAGAGTTTGATGTGTCTTCTGACGAATTCGAAAGAGTTATAATGACTCTTCAACGAGTTATCAATAATTTATATAACCCAATGCTAGTTAGTATTATTGATAAAGAAAGTTGGTAATGATCATGCATTATAGCTATTTTGATAAACAGACTGCTATTGATAAGAAAGTAAAGGTCGCTGTAAAGACTTTATCATATGTAATGGATGAAAATCCATTTACAGTTACAGTAGAAGATGATATCCATTGTAGATTCACATCCAGAGGATCTACAAACGATAATATCTTTCTTATTTGTGAGAAAGAAGTCGGTAATGCTATACGTGAAGAAATTGTAGAGATAACATCTGAGATTGAAGTATATCATGCTCTAATAGACTCTATTAGATTTCTTGATTATATCAATCTATTCTATGATGATATCGATGCATACTCAAGTGGTGTAGCTTATGACTTACTATATGATCTATTTAGTGATTATGGTAGAATAAGATTCCTATCCAAGGATAGAAAAGATATTACATTTAAAGATGTCAATGACATATTAGTTAATGCTGAAAAGTTTATACTAGCAGCATATAATATAGATATCTCTGAAAAACTAGAAGATGCACATAAAGCATTACTAGAACTTGATATTATATACACGGAGGCTAGTAAATAATGAGTTACAGTAAATTAGCAGAGATTGCACAAATTGAATCGTCTTTTGATGATTATGCTAGTGATATTCTAGATCTATTGGAAGACCTATTGAGTATTACAAAAGATGGTGATACTTATGAATTCAAAACTACAATTAATGGATTAGCTTTGTCCAATTTCAAAGGTCGTGAAGAACCAGTAGAATCATATACTAAATCTTTATATAGACTTTGTCGATTAAAGGCTCTTATTCGGTATAGTTTCGCCGAAGGAGCATCTTCATTATGTATATTAGATGTATTCTTTAATGATGACTTCCCTGGAGAAGGTGTTACATTCCTTACACTATGTCAAGACGTACTTGATGTAGTAGACTGGATTGCTAAAGAATACGACTATAGCGTAAATGAATCTAATGCAAAAGTGTTAATTAATTTATTTGAGTGCTTTAGTAAGGCATTTGATAAACTACGTTAAGAATCAATCGAGGTAAAAAACATGAAATTCACAAAAAGATTAAAATTAGTACAAGATAAAATAGGTAGTATCATCAATGAGCTATACTGGGACTATGAATGTAGTCAAGGTAGTGTATTTGAGTTTGAATATAATGGTGAAATCTATCGACCAATAAAAGATGATTGGTGGACATATTCAGACAATGGTGTATGGTATGATGCAAAGATAGACTATACTATTACTAATGAATCTCTATATGTGATTGGTTATCTATTTGAGTACTTTGAATACAATCAATTATATGAAATCTTTTCTGATTTGGAAGATTTCTTAGATAAAGAATATCATGTTAAAGAACTTGACCTAAATAAGGTTGGGGAAGGTATATTAGAAATCCGTGAAGGTATTGAGAAGAAATTCCCTGGTGCTAAATTTACTAATAATGCGGATGCTATGATTAAAGGTCTCCAATCTATACAACGTATTTTAGATGGTACAATCAGTAAATACGTTGAATGGTTAATCAAAGAAGCATAAAGTAAAAGGTTCAATGATATGGACATCTATAGTTTAAAAGAGCTATTGAAAGATAGCATACAGGGCTCAATGTTTGCAGCTCAAAGAAAAGAACTAGTAGCTAGATGTCCATATTGTGGACATACATCTAGTGCTAGTAAGAAGCATTTATATATTAGCGTCCAAGAAGACAAACCTATAATGTATAACTGCTTTAAATGTAATGAACGTGGTATAGTTGATCAAGAGATCTTAATGAAACTTGGCGTAAGAGATATTAATACAATCAAAGAAGTTAATATCTATAACCAGGAAGTAAGAGAGAACTCTGATCATTCTACGTATACTAAGAAGAGAAACTATTCTAGTATAAATTACAATAAGCTGTATGATAATTTCATGCAAAGTGGTAATAAGCTACCTAATGAGATTATACAGAAGAAACTTGATTATCTTAATGGCCGTTTAGGGTTGAATTATCCTATACAGAGATATATAGATAGTCGTATAGTATTTGACTTATCAAATGATGCTATATATTATAAGATACGTAAGTATAAGAGAATGACTGATGATGATTTCGTTATACTCAATAATGAGTATATTGGATTCGTTACAGTAGACCAATCTGGGATAGTTTTGCGTCATATTTATGATAATGAACTTCCCAGATACATTATAATCAATATGTCTGGGAATGATGAAATGGTTAAAAGCTACACAATCCCATGTTGCCTTAGTATACCCACTGGGCCTATTAAAATTCATCTCTCAGAAGGCCAATTTGATATATTGTCTATATTCTTTAATGTACGTAATCAAGAGCCTGGTATATATTTAGCTACATCTGGTTCTAACTATATATCAGCTATACAGTATCTAGCTAGTAGATATGGTTTATTCAATATGGAATGGCATTTCTATTTTGATAATGATGATGCTGGTACAATATCTAAAGAAGTCACTAAGTCTTATATCAAAAGACATGGATTCTATTTCACTGGAGATGTATATTTCCATAGTAATAAGAAGAAGAAAGACTTTGGTGTACCATTAAGTGATATAGTTGAAGAATGTGAATTATTCTAATCCAGTATGGGGATAATACCTCATACTGGGTTTATTTTTTGTCTTTAACAGATAGGTAATCGTACACAAGGAGGAATAACTATGGGTAAAATAGCAAATAAGACCTATATCAATACTGTCAACTCAATGACAAATAGTATGGTCGATAGAATTGATAATAACTTCTATACATTCATAGATAAGGCTCCGACTACAGTAACGTATTATAATATCAATACTGAAAAGACAACTATCGATGAAGGTACAGCTATGATGTATAGCTATACTGATAAAGATAGTAGCATTAGATTTAATAAGATCAATGATGTAGTATTATTTGGTATAGATAGAATTGCCATAGATATTGATGCTGGTGATTTTGGTGCTGAAGGTAGTTCCGTAGAAGGAGATGCTTACTTAGTACCTAATGCGTTCAAACCATTCCCTCAAGACTATTTCATCATTAACCATATGAAAGATAAAGCTGTATTTAAGATTACAGCTGTATCTTTAGATACTATGCCTAATGGTGCTAATATGTATAAGCTTAGTTATAAACTAAGTCTTATGGATGCTGATACTACTGAGCTAGATAACTTAGCTACAGATGAGTATGAAATGGTTGTCGGTAACCAAGGTACTAACCTATCTATGCTTATTAGAAGCACAGACTATGATTATATCACTAGATTAGAAAATATCTGTAATAGTTTGAGAGCTATCTTTAGAAGCTACTTCTATAGTGATAGAACTCAAGCGTATATCTTTAAGTATGATGACCGCAATTTCTATGATCCTTTCATGATAGAGTTTATATTACGCACAGATTGTATGAACTCTCCAGAACTACCATACTTATTTATGGATCATCAATTATATATGCCACAGACTTTCCCATTAGACTATAAGCGTACATTCCAATATGCTGTAGAGAAAGGTAAAGTCGATGTACTATGTAACCCAAATCTTAATGCTACATTGGTTACAGATCAAACTTCTATGCTGGCTAGATGTTTAGAAGAATACTATTACGTACATTTGTATAGACCTGGTGCTTATTATCCTATCAGTGCATATGATGATGATACAGTAAGACGTATTCAACAAGCAGATGCATATGATAGAACAGAACCTGGATTCTATAAGAATATTCTTATAGAGTATTTCTTACGTAGAAATGATAAACGTTTCACCGAAGAGGTTCTAAGAGAACTAGAAGAGTTCAACTATGATAGGCCTCTAAATGAACTATTCTACTATTTACCAGTGATTATCTATATCTTAATGGATAAATGTAATCTACTTAGTACAGATATAGCTAAAAGAGGGTAAGTCCAACATATTCATAATTTCATAGTCCTTATGGAGGTTAAAAAATATGAATGATTTAGACCGATTCTTCCTAGAGGATCTAGAAGGTGAACTATTTCTAGACGTTCTAAGTGAAGATACTACATTGGATCTATTAATTGACGATACTCATCGTGGTGATGTTGATGTAGATCCTACAAGTGATGACTACACAGCTAATTACTTAGATGATGTAGATGATAGCAATCTTGATCGTGTTATTGATGGTGAAGAAATCGATGATGACGACGATTACGATGATGATTATGATGATTTTTATTAAAAAGGAGCTTTGTAACAATGGCTGATGTAATTAGACAAGACTTAGATCGTGATGCTACTGCTGTAATTGATATTGTTAAATCTGGTAGTGCAGATGATCATGTAGTTGACAATGTTATTGACACTGTAACTGATGCTATCTCTGATGTAGAATTAGATGATACTCATAACGACGGTGATGACATTGATGCAGTTGAAGGTTTAGAACCTCAAGAAATCGATATCTATGCTGATGATGAAAATGATGCAGCTGAAATCGAATTGATGAATGATGCTGGTACAGAAGATGATAGTGATACTGATGATGAAGGTGTTACTGAAGAAATCGTTGACGCTGTACAAGAAGCTATGTCTGAACTAGAAGACTTTTAATTTTTTACAAAAAATAAAACAATTATGTAGAAGGAGCAGTAAGCCCCTTCTACATATTGCTTTATTTTGAGTACTATGGGTCTAACCCTTTAATAAAGGATAAACAATCCATATACTCATCACGAGAATAGTTTTTAGAGTTACCATTCTCATAATTGTGCACGATAGATAAAGCAATTCTTACCTTTAAGGCAAAATTGGCTTCAGCTCCGGCATTGAGATTATAATATCTCATTTGAGCGCCTGTCATAAGGATCACCTCCTTAAACGGTAAGGCACCGTGTATGGTTATATTTAGATACAGCTAATCGGAATAGCTGTATCTACCATACACAATTATAGTATATAATCGTAAATATTAACTTTAACGAAAAGAAATACCTGTATAGGCAATGCCTATACAGGGTATTTTTGTATTTCTTATCGATAGTCGTATTGTTTTTGGATATCATTAGGAATATAGAATCCTAATGCTTCAGATAATACCATCATAGTTAGTGTAGCTTCACAAGCTGCGGTGATTTTATACATGTCTAATGTACCAGATTCAGTAATCATACCATAACCTGGATTAGCTAAAGCTTTCTTAGATAGGTCACGAACCATAGCTTCATATAAACCTACTTTACGAGTATCTAAACGTTTCTTAATTTGCAATTTACCACGTTGGATAGTAGATTCTTTAATCTCTTCTTCCTCTTCAGCATTAGCTGCTTGGATAGTTGCAACTTTATCTTCAACGTTTTGTAATACATCTTTAATGTGTTCTTTATCTTCGATATTAGCAATGATAAATTGTTCAATACCATTAGCTACATGAGTTTTTACAGAATCACCAATGTCTTGGATTTCTTCTTTGTTTTCATCAGAGTTTACTTTATCAACGAATGTTTCAGTATCATCTGGAGAAACTTTAGGTTCTTCATCTAAGTCATTGGATTTTAAAGCTTCTTCATTATCTTCCATAATAGCTTTATGAGTTTCTGTTACATACTTAGCAATTTGTGCAGTGAATGCATTTGTTTTGCTCAATGTAGATAAGATTTTATCAGAACCAGTTTGCTCAATGAAATTGGAGATAACTTTATTTCTGATTGTACGGTTATCTTCAGACATCATTGGATAACTAGCAGATGCTTCGAATAAAATATTCAAAGCTTCAAAGATAAGACCATTACGTACAGAATTAGAGAAGTCTTGACGACGTTTAGTCATTTTATTACGATTAGCAATTTGATCATATAGATTACTTGCTACTGCAGATTCATATACTGGTTGATATTCTAATTCTTTTAAACCTTTTACAATTTCTTCACGTCTAGCGGATTGTACTGCTTCAAAAAATAAAGAACCAGATGTAATTCCTCTAGGTTTATTTTTAATATTCATTAATCATTAACCTCCTAGAATAGACTGCTATTAGCACCAGCAGAATCAGGAATGCTGTCACTAATGTCATCATGTTTAAATTTAGTTTTAGAAGAATCTTCTTCTTTGATTTCTTTAGACATCTTAGCTGTAGCAGCTTTATCATTGATATCTAATTTATCAGCATAACGACGGAACTTAACTGCAACGTCACGTTGGTAACTAGCTGCGTCTTTCATATCATCATCGTATTCAATCTTAGAAGCATTGATTTCTAACATGCTTGCTTGTACTTCAAGATATTCAGCTAAGCTAGTTCTACAGAAGTAGAAATAGTATACGATTTCACGTAAGATAGGAATGATATTGAAGATTAAGTAAATACCAGCACCAATCATAGAGATGGCTGCCATAGTACCTAAGATACCACGAGCATGTGCTTTAGTGAATAAAGATAATGCTTTAGCTAATTTACCATTACGGGAGTTTTCATTAAAGCGTTCAAGATTCTTGATAACTACATTGTCATCTAACACATTGAAGTGTTTAGAATCCATAGCGAACTTAGTTGTACCCTCATTGTCCATAATGTATTCTGTAATAGCAGATACCATCATACTAGTAGATGCAATAATAGACAATACAGTGAAATTATAAATAGTGCAAGGGTAATCCAAGTTACGCATGAATGCACCAACGTAAGCGTATTTATCTTTCTCTAAGTTAGCTAATGCTTCTTTAGTAGTCTTTAATGCCTTAGATTGGATATTACGGGAAGTACAAAGACGTTCTAAAGCATCTAGTGTTTGTTTCACTAGTTTATAGTGACGTAAACGTTGTACGTCACCTTTGGATAATGGAATATCACCAAAGTCTACTTCATTAGCTTTAAGCTTAATGAAATCATAGATCTTGTTGGATACGTTCATCATGATTAATCGTTGGTCTGCTTCATTTACAGCAGATACGATAGCTAATGTTTCTTTATCACCCAAATCCATATAGGAGCAGGCTTCTTTAAAGTATTTAGTCATGTGTCCTCCTCCTAGGCCATTTTAGTCAATAGGTTAACGATTTGCTTAGCATCCATATCTTTTTCTTTCTTTAAGGATTTGAATCGCATTAATTCGTATTCATCATCACCTGTATCAAAGATTAAAGCTACAGATTCTGTAGTTTCATCCACAATACCAATACAGAGTAAGTTGTAATCAGACATAATCTTTCTAGCTACACTAGATTTGGAAAGATCAATGTCGTTATTCTTTTTCAATTCTTCAACTTCATCAGTAGTTACCAATAAAGAAGTGATAGCGGTAGCATCATTCTTTTGACGGAAGAATTGATTAAGTTTAGATTTAGTAGCACGTTGCTCTAATGCTTTCCACATTTTAGAAGAGGAACCATTACGTGCATTGGAGATAGCATCAACTTTAGCTTTGTTTAATGCAAATACAAAGTCTCTCCAGAAACCAATTTCTTGAGATGTAGCACGGATAAAGTTGAATAAACTTACTGCAGAAGAGTTCTTAGATACAATACGTTGGATAATATCTAAACCAGCTACATCAAATAATTTACATTTGATACCTACATAGGCTGGCACACTAATAGGATGCCCATTTGTTTTAGAGATGAAGTTTATTTTCATCATCAATGGCATAGTTTGATTGATCTTGTCTAACTTACTTTGGTCAAAAACAGGACCTTCATAACCATGACTAGGTATACCTCTAGATAGTTTTGCTTTAGCTACAGAGATTTCTGCAGGGGTTGGTGCTTCTTTGATAATGGTATTAGCAATAGGTAAGCTATGTTTTAAACTATGCTTATAGTTCTCATATACAGCTTTAGTACCAGCAGTGAACATGGTCATAGCCCCAGATTCAGTATTTAGTTTTCTATTGATAGTTAGATAATCATCTACATCAATACCATCATTGAATTGCATATTACTATGAATATTTTTAATATAATCAATAGCATCTGTTGAATTCGTGATAGCCATAGCAGTTAAGAGCATCCTAACCAAACCAGCATATTTAACTTCAAGTGCTCTAGCAATTAGCTCAGCTGATGCTAATTCCATATTGCGGCTAAACATAACTGGGAATGTAAGTACCAAGTCTTTAGTAGCACTATTAATAGACTTGAAAGACTTATAACCACCAGATTGGGTTGGCAATAATTTGTCTAAACTAAAATCATCAACTGTAATATTATCATATAGATTAATAATGTCGCTGAGGATTGATTCTTGAATGTAAGACATTATAGTCCTCCTTAAAATACGTATTCTAAATTCAATATTGAAATTTACTACTATGTTAAAACAGCCCCATTTAGGCAAAAAATAAAAGCCTAGCCAAATATAGTTACTTAATAAAAATAGACTGTGGTGTTGCATCATTAATACAATGCAACTTATCATAGTAATCAAATTCTTTGGCATACTCACCAGCGAGTATATTACGGTCATCATATGTTACAAATAATGGTTCAGGTCTTCTCATAGAAGTGCTGGATCCACAATTATAAAATCTACCAGGACCTACTAATGATAATAATTCATCTATAATAATAGCATAGTCTAATAGGTCTTTTCTTAAACCATCAACTATTCTACTAGTGTAGTATATATTACCATTCTGGTCTCTTATTGTTTCACCATTTAGTGCTGTATGAAAATCTATGTTTTCTACCTGATTTACAATAATATCTTCATTAATCTCTACATATTTACCAAGATATGACATATCATAAGTTGAACCGTAATCATTAACGAACTCGTTAGTGTAATAATCATAGCTGCTCATAGTGGTTACCTCTTCCTTTAATCGATGTCCAATAAACAAAACTTTGGAGGAGAGTTAACTCTAATGAGTTATCAGCTAGACTCTTATCTCTTATTCATAGTTATAGTATACAATTAAAGATATCTTTGAAACATCTCTATAATCCTATAAAGAAAGGAGACTGAGAATGTCCGATGAAACAACTGACATCAAACAGGGTAAAACTTTAACCGAGAATAATCAAGAATATAAGAATCTTAAACCTACGGTTGATTCCCAAATGATGTTGCAATTCATTAAAAAGAATGGTATATACAATCCGACATCTCTAGATAGATATCATAGATTTGCTAGGTTCTCTAAGATAGATCCGTATAATCGTGTCGGTATGACTAGAGAATATATATTCTTTACAAAACCAGATTTACAAATCTTCTTACATGATAAGAACTTTTCTATTGGTAGTGGTGGTAGTAATGATATGTCTAAAACATTCATTGACTCTGTAGCCAATAATCCACTATTTGTAGAAGCAGCAACTAAATATCCTGAGGTATTGCATCAACTATGCTATTCTCAAAATCGTTCTGAGCCATTCGTTAATCTTCTTTCAAACCAGAAAACTTCTAATGTCGATTTACCAGCTATTAGTGTAGCTAATGACTATGAGACATCTAGAAATATTTTAGGTTCTTCTGTATTCTATCGAGGGACTTCAATAGAGAGTGATGAAAACCATGAATTCAGTGTAGAGTTTCTAGATACTAAGTATCTAGAGGTCTACATGTTTTTCAAGCTGTTTGATGAATATTCTAGATTGAAGCACTTTGGTAGAATCAATCAGCCTAATAAAGCTTATGCTATGCAACGTATTATTCATGACCAAATGTCTATGTATAAGTTCATAGTATCTGAAGATTCTGGTGGTGAAGATATCATCTATTGGGCTAAGTATGTTGGTGTGTACCCTAAGACAGTACCACGTGATGTATTTAGTGACATGGCAGACGGTTCTGATTTAAGATTTACAGTTAGTTTTAAATCTACATTTGTTTTCGATATGGAAGTTGACACATTACACGAATTCAATCAACTATGTAGTCTATATTCTGGTGGTAATGCTGCTGGTGGTGGTTATATAGACGCATTAGATGGCTGGTCTGGTGATTGGATGCAGGCTCCATATATTGCTGGTCTTAATGGTGATGGTAAGAATCAATATAAGTTCTATAAACTTAAATGGAAAGCTCCATCTGATTCTTATAACTTCACTGACAAAAACCCTAGAGGGTATGATGAGGCTAGAAAGAATTTACAAGAATATGCTAGATATCGTGAGAAATATAACGTTTAGGAAGGGGGAGATTAATGGCTAATGAACTATTGACGAACTCTAATATTTATGATCTTAATTCATATATTGATGCTGTCAAGAAAAAACATATCCAAGAAGATGATCTTACCCTATCTATGGGTATATTTGGTTATCTAAGTGACGTATTCTCTACATCTCTACAAAATAATATAATCATGGCTTCGGAGTTTGGTAATGAAGCTATTCCAACTAGAGCTAAATTCGAAAAGAATATTATTGCTCATGCTTTAGGTTTAGGTATTAAGAATATTAATGCTAGACCTGCATATATGGATATAGTATTTACTATCTCTGAAGATGTGCTATTAGCTAATATGCGTAATGATGTATTTACATTTGATAGAGAAGTAGCTATTAATATTGGTGGGTTTGAATTCCATACTGAGTATGATATCTTAATTCGTCGTGTGGTATTACCAGATGGTGATTATGTGTATACTGCTCAGTATGACTTATCTGCTTATAATCCAATTATTGATTCATTTGAAATCATTGATCCATACTTACCACCAGTTGGTCGGATTCTTGATGAGAATGAACAAAAGATTGCAGTAAGATGTCGTATACGTCAATATACGTATACGAAAAATACTGCTACAATTCTTAATAGAAACCCTATTGAGAATAAAACTTATCAGTTTACATTTGATGATCAGTTAGCCGGTTTCGATGTAACTATTAAGAACTATGGTAGTCAGCCAGTTAAGCTCTTACCTATATATGAAGGGCTACATACTGGTAGTGAAGTTAACTACTGTAGCTATACATATATAGATGAGAAGACTATTAGATTGGTATTTAGTGATACTTCTAATATTCCTGGTATGAACTCTGAGATTTCTGTTAATCTATATACCACTAAGGGTTCCGAAGGTAACTTCAAATATATAGACCCTATTCAGCTATATCCTATCAGTGATAGATTTAACTATGACCGTTTGTTCATGGTTATTACTCCAATAGGTGATCCATTAGGTTTACCTGCATCTGAAGATGGTTTGGATAAGAAGACTATTGATGAGTTAAAACAAATGATTCCTAAAGAAGCATTAGCTCGTGGTAGTGTAACCAACTCTAAAGACGTTAATAACTTCTTTAACTCTTTAAGCTATGGGCTACCTAAGAATAAGCTATACTTCTTCAAGAAGATGGAGTCTCCATTATATCGACTATATTATGCTTATCTTTTAGCAAGTACTGATACACAAATGATTCCAACTAATACAGTTCCTATAGAATTGATTAGACGTGACTTTGATAACGTATCTAGTGAAAACTATATCTTTAATACTGGTAATACTATTCAGTATGATGCTGGTGGTAGTGGTAAAGTCATTTATGATAGATCAAAAGAAGATTTAGAATCTATAAATAAGATTAAGTTCTTATACTTCAATCCATTTATGATTGTAATCAATAAGAGTCCTCTATACGCTTCATATTATATCAACTATATGGATACTAAGAAAGCTCTTGAGTTTGAGTATATCAATAAGGCTTCCAAGTACCAATTCATTTGTAATAATCTTAACTGGAAGAGAGAATACTTCACTGATAAGAATACTTACAAATGTACAGTTAAGCTAGTTCAAAACATTGATAGAAATATTGGTGTAGTTCATAAAGACAATGAACTAGATCCTGATGAAATTACTAGTGTAGATCTTAAAGTCTTAGGTGTATTCTATAAAGATGGTAAACCTGTACGTTGGACTCAAGGTAAATTTAAGAAGTACAATGAAACAGAGTTCTCTTTCTTATATGAGTTTGATATGGAAACAGACAACTCTATTGATACACTAAACCAACTTAAGATCTTAAATCTTAAAGAAGCTGGTTCTGATAATGACTTATATGGCTATATGCCTAATAATACTCAGTTTAAAGTATTCACTTTCATTAAGAATAAAGATGGTGAAGATGCTGGTACATATAAGTCTGAACAAATCTTTACTAGTGGTAACTTAGATGGATATAGTCTTACTAATATCTACAACACTCGTGGTGGCGTAGACTTTATGTATAACTACTCGGACATTATCGAATCTAAAGTTAAAGTCACTAAGTTGGATAATGGTACACTAAGCTACACTATAGACAAAGTGCCTATGGTTGGTTGGTCTTTTATTAATACTGAGATGAAATTACAAAAGTTTATCTTAGATTTAGAGAAGAAACGTGTACATATCAATCAGTGCTTGAACGTACTAGAAGACTCATTTGGTATCGACTTTAAGTTATTCAATACATATGGTCCATCTAAACTATTCTATGTAGAAGATGGTAAACCGTTGAATAGAACTAACTTAAGTTTACGATTCCGTGTTAAGTTTATCAATGCTAGTACTAAAGAGATGATTACATTGATTAAGAATGATATTCGATTATATATCGAAGATACTACTCAAATCAATGATCTTCATATACCTAATCTTATCACGTATATTACTGATAAGTATAAAGATGTATTAGTTTACTTTGAGTTCTTAGAATTTAATGGTTATGGCCCTGGTATTCAGCATATCTATCGTAGAGATGAAATGATAGTTGGACGTATTCCTGAGTTCTTGAATGTCAATACTGCTAATACTGAAGAAAATCAATTAGATATTGAATTCGTTATTGTATAAAGGATAAATCAATGATAGACTATCAATTACAAGACATTACTGATGAGTTTGCATTGGTATGTGAAAGTTTGATCTATGATGATAATTCTGATGACTTGCTCTTAGAGGGTGATGGTGAAGGGATTATATCTAAAATCAAAGAAAAAATTAAGAAAGTATTTGAAACGATACGTAAGTTCGTTATGAAATACTTTAATAAGCTAAAAGAATTCTTATTCGGTACAGCTAAAGAAAAGAAAGTAACTAAAGAAGCTATCGCTAAGTGTAATAATATTTTACATGATGAAAGTGCATATCAACCAGTTACTGATACTGTAGACCAAGACCCATCTAAAGCTTCCAAAGCTGATACTGGTGCAGGTAATACTTATGATACTACAACGAATAAAGATGGTAAAGTTGTGGTTGCTAAAAAGAATTTCTTACGTAGCAATGGTAAGAAATTTGCACGACGTATGCGTTTAGATCCTAAACGTATTTTCGTTGTAACTGTAGATACAACTATCCCATTACCTAAGACATTTGTATTAGATGAGTATGTAGAAAAATCTAAAGAAATTGGTAAAGGTATGCAATCTGGTATACAAAAATTTATCAAACGTACAGCTCAAAATGCAGGTGCTGGAATGTTTAATGCCAGAACACCTGAAAAAGAAGATTATGAAAAATGGTTCGAAGATGCTGCTGATGCTGCTACTGTAGTATTCACTGATAGACGATTAGATATGAAATTCATCAAAGACCATTTTAAAGAAATTGGTGATGTTGCTTTAGGTACTACAGCTAAATCTGCAGTAGATAAATACCAATCAGCTTTAATGAAAGATATTGATGCGCTTAAACGTGAATTAGAAAATATTAAGAAACGATTTGATGCTAAGGTAGATGCCAGACTAGATTTAGCGAGTTTCTCAAATGCAAATTCAAGATCTAAAGAGATTGCTGTTATGTTAAATTTTATTTCCACAACTGTATCTCGTTTAGTATCATCTTTCTCTAAAGAAATCACTATGCTATATCGTAGTGCTATTGATATCTTCACATATGTAAATAACTGTGCCGAATCTATCAATTACGCTCGTATTAAAGAAATGGTAATGATAGACGAATATTACGATAATTTTGCAGAATTTGCAGAACTAGATATCGACTCTACAATCTTAGAATCTAACTTAGATGATGCATTCTTAGAAGATGCAGACTTGCGTAATATCCAAGAAGAATATTACTTAGTTGATTTATTGAATGGGTGATATTATGATTGATTTGGATTTTATTGAAGATGAGAGTGCTTGTTTATCAAGCACTTTATCTGATATAGAGATGATAAATGAAGGGCATGTTATAACTGGTATTATTGCATGGCTAAGAAGTGCTTATAGAAAGCTTAAAGAGTTCTTGTCCAAAATGTGGAATAAATTAGTTAGCCTAATCAGATCTAAGAAAAAAGTTAATGACCCAGCTACAACTAGAGCATGTCAAGATACATTAAATGACCCATCATCATATAGTACTGACACAGAGGCTACATCGTCTACTGATAGATGGACTGATGCTAGTGGTAAAACTACACAAGTTGGTAGCTTTAAAACTAATCATAATATTAAGCGAAGAGCTAAGCTTAGTATGAATAAAAAATTTAAAGCTGTATTCAAAGGGTTTGGTTATGATTTATATCGTACACCAGAAGATGCTTTAGATTTATCTATCTACGAAAGAGCTTCTAGTAAAGTAAATAGACCGATTCTTGATTTTACAAGTAAAATTATGGATACGGTTAGAAAAGTAAAAAATGCTAAACGTGTCAGCGAAGTTGATGAGTTAGAAAAATATGCTGAGGAGCTTTGTGATAATTTTAAAAATCAGAAAGATTATGATGGTAAATCTACTACTATAGAATTTAGTATGGAATGGGTGAAAGATAACTTTAAAAAAGTAGATGACGCATTAACTGATATTAATAGAACACTTGCTAAAGAAATATTTGTTAATTCCAAGATATCTTTAGAAGCTAAAAATGTAAGTAAACTTATAGAGGATGAATTTAAACTTGACACGAAGATGTCATCTGATAGGAAAGATGAGATTAGCAGATTTTACAAAAATCGTCCTGATCCTGATATGAGTTGGCGGGATGCTGAAAAAGCTGTTTTTAGTTACGAAACTGATGTAGATCGTGCAATTGTTAAAGCAAAATCCCACATTCTAACTGGAGCATATCTAGCCATTATAGATATGACCAGAAATTGTGTTAAATCACTATGTAGTCATATATTAGTAACACAAAACATTTCTACAGAGATCTATAATTACGTAAAAGCTTGTGCTGATTATCGTAAGTATAAATTGGTAAAAGAATTTACAGATTTAGATGATTACTATGCACAGGATTTGTTATTAGAATATACAGATGGGTTAGAATGTAATATAGATGATGAGTATATTGAAAATATAGATCGTCGTATTTATAATGAATCCCAATATATAACTAGCATTTTACTAAGTGAAGTAATACCGGAGGTATAAATGGAACTTGATTTTATATATGAAGAGAATCATATTGTAGAATATTCTACAGAAGATCTTTTATTAGATACAGACTATGTCAATGAAGGTGTATTGTCTAATATCTGGGAAAAAGTTAAAAAGTTCTTTAAAGCTATTAAAGACTTTGTAGTTAAGTACTTTAATAAGTTCCTAGATTTATTTAGAAAGAAAACTACTAAGGTAACACCAAACGATGTTAAAGCTTGTGAAGAAACTTTAAAAGACCCTAAAGCTTATACTGATAATAGTAAAGATGATAAAGAAGATAGTACACCTAATGGTGATACTGATCCAGTAATGGATGATGTCGAAGAACCAACAGCTACTCCTGTAAAGAATGGTAAAAAATTCATCAAATCTAAGTCTAATCGCAAGATTGTTCGCCGTGCTAAATTATCTAAAGATAAAACTTTTAAAGTCAAAACTATTATGGTTAATGGTGAACGCATTAAGGATTTAGCGGTTATATTCCAAGAAGAAATATATAAAGGTATAGCAGAAAGCGGTGCAGCAAACCCGTTGTGGGAGCTGATTAAATCTATTAGATTTGAAGATTTCGTAGGTGATAAGGCAGACGAGGCTTTAGGTGAAATCGAAGCTGCTAATAAAAAAATTAAAGAATCATGTGTATATAGTGAAGTTGATGATATCATTGATATGGATTTTGTAACCAAAAACTTCAAAACTATTATTAAAATGATGGATCAAAAATATATTTCCAATCTTATCGAAGGGATAAAAGATAATATTAATTGGTATACTAAACATTTAGAGGACCGAGTAGATAACTTCAAAAAAATAGTAGAAGAGGTTAAATCGGATACTAGTGGATTACATCGACGCAATTATGATACAGGTATAAAAACCATAAATCTTATAATGAGTAGCTCAAAACTTATGGTCGATTTTGTAATCAAGTTAGTCACCACTCAACTTATGCATGCTAATAAAGTAGCTATCGAGATCTATAATTACGTAAAAGCTTGTGCTGACTATCGTAAATACGAATCTTTACGTGAATACACTGAGCTTGATGAGTTCTATGGTTCTGATCTTATTAATGAAGACGTAGAAGGGCTTGACTTGAACATTAATGATGAATATATAACTGAAATTGAGGATCGTCAATACTTTGATTCCCAATATATTCTAAGCATTATTAATAGAGGAGCTTAATTATGAGCGAAATATATTTAATTGAAGAGGAGGTTATGCTGGAATATGCATTAGCCGACTTACAAGATATGGATAACACAGACTATGTCAATGAAGGTGTATTGTCTAATATCTGGGAAAAAGTTAAAAAGTTCTTTAAAGCTATTAAAGACTTTGTAGTTAAGTACTTTAAGAAATTTAAAGAGCTATTTAAGAAGAAGAATGATACTAAAGTAACACCTGCAGATGTTAAAGCATGTGAAGAAACTTTAAAAGATCCTAAGTCTTATACTGATTCTAAAGATGCTGATGAAGAAGAAGATGATGCTGAAGATACACAAACTTCTAGTACATCAACTAGTAGTACTAGCTCTAATACATCTAGTACTACACACACAACAACATCTGAACCACCAGCAGCTCCTGTAGATGATGCTCCTAAGAAATCTAAATTTATGGGTGCTAAAATTAAACGCCGTAAACGTTTAGATAGAAATAAGAAATTCGAGATTGTAGTGGATAATTCTAGTTTGTTTGATGGCAAAATCGATAATATTTTTGACATTAAATTATATAATGGTATTATTAATAGTGGATATGAAGCTATTAAGAAAATCGAATATAGTTATATTGACACTGTAAACAAATTCATCAAAGCACCAAATAGAGAGGCTGCGGTTGCGTTACTCAATACCATCAAAGAAGAATTCGAAGAGAATAAACAAGCTGTAGCTAATCGTAATCCTACTACTATGACTTTAGATATGGATTATGTAACTAAACATTTTAAAGATATTGCTGAATTTGCTAATGGTAAATTTATAGAACGTGGTACAGAAAATGCTACACATATAATAGAGGTTGGTATTAAAGAGCTTGAATCTTCTCTTAATGTAACTATTAAAAATTTAGAAGGTAAATTTAAAGATAAACCGAATGCTGATCTTGCACACCAAGCTTTAACTGGTTTATTATCAGTAGTCAGCGAAGTTAACCAAGGCATGCTTAATGTATTTACAACTCAAGTTAAGAATACAAGTAAAACTGCAACTGAAATTTACAACTACGTAAAATACTTTGCAGATTATCGCCGTGCTGCTATGAAAGAAGCTGTTGCTGAATTAGATGAATACTATGCAGAAGAATTCATGAATGAAGAATGTACGGATCTAGATTCTAATTTGGATGATACTTGTTTTAACGAATATGCTTCTGGTCTAGAAGATGTTGAAGAATTGGTTATGGAACAATACACTGCATTAGTTAATGCTGAAAATAGTGTATTGAATGAATCTGTTACTGATACATATATTAAGTCTGTAACTAAAAGCTTTATGCGTTTAATTAACCAATTCAATAAAGACTTTTTACATGATCTTCAAGATATCTTGACATCTGAAAATATCAAACATATCAAAGCAGCTGCCGCTAGTTGCCGATATGATAAGAAATTTAAAGTATATACTTTAAACGGTGATCCTTTATTTAGTCATATCAATCCTATCACTACAGTGAAAGGTATGGCTAAAGGTATTATAAATACAGTTAAGGTTGTTGCAAAATCTATTGTTGGTAGTCGTAAAGACGTATTGTCTGATAAAATCTATAACGAAATTGTTAAAGATAGTGCTATAGACACTATGGATATTGGTCGTGAGTACATTGCTAAGAATATCGATAGAATTATTGATTTCTTAAATTGGGACTGGTCCAAGCTTCAACGTTTGTCTACTGGTTACCAAGATGCATTATTGCAATTTAGCCACTTAGATTATACTACGATCGGTTTTGGTAAATACTTACCAGATGCTGGCAAAAGCTTTGTTAAAATCGAAGTTGGTGCTATTCGTGCAGCTAACCATACAGTATATAAACAATTTGAAGCTATCCGTCGTAATATGACAGCGGCCCATAATATCTGTAAATTCTTATTATCCAAAAAAGTTTCTAAAACAGAAGCTTTTGATATTGATGATATTATTGATATGGAGGTTTATTAATGGCATTCGTTCTAGGAAACTATGAAGCGATTGATCCATTAGATCTTATCGAGGAAGTCTCTGCATTCGAATTAGAAATGCGGGACTTCTTACTCGAACAAGATGACCAAGTTTTAGTTATGACAGAGTCTGGTGAAACAGACTCTGTTGTTACTGAATCTGTAATGGATACAATCAAGAATACAATTAAACGTGTAGTAGCTGCTATTGTCAAATGGGCTAAGAAGGCATATGAGTTCTTCAAGGGTATTTGGGAAAAGATTAAAATTAAAATCTTTGGTGAATATACTGTAGCTTTGAGAAAATATCGTAAGCTTATTGAAAAACATAAGAAAGAAGTAGCTGAAAGGCTTAAGGGTATAAATTTAGTATGGTACAAAAAAGGTGGGTTAGAATATATAACTAAAACACTAGTACCTTTGATTAAGCGTGGCCCTAAAAACGATACAACTTCTAGAAGTAAAGATGAAGTATTAGATGCTTTATATAAAGAATTTGATTTGGACCGTACTAAACCAGTTATCGAACAGCTTCGTGCTAAATACTTATTCGAAGAAGATTATGTTAAATCTGGTGAAGGTATTCAAGAAATTTTACCTGGTGTTAAATTTGGTTCAGATCTTTTAACTAAGTATTTAGAAATGTGCTTAGACGATGGAAGATATCTTAAATCCATAAATTCTAATCTTGATATTGTTAAAAACTTAAATAGTCTTGGTCAAGTATTTGGTAAACTTGGTGAACTATACATGAAAGGTGTAAATAAAACCGATATGGACGAAAAAGACAAATTCAAAGCAACTGCATTTGTCATTCGTTCTACAGAATATCGTAAGATTGTACACTCATGTATTACTTTCTTCCAAGAAACTAATAAATATATCTTAACTGTAGCTACTAGTACACTTATTAAAGCTGGTAAGATTGCTATGAAAATAGAAGAAGAGAAAGGGGTAGGAAAATAATATGAATGATTCTTATGTTTTTAATGCCCTTGATGATGCTATTGTAGTAGAAGAGATGGCTGTACTTATTGTAAATGAGGTTAATAACGCTTCTACTGCATTAATGGTAATCAATAAGCAACAATCCAAATCAGATGATGATGCTACCGCTACTGATAATAAGAAAGATGATAAATCTTCTGATGGTGAAAAGAAATCACCTGTAGTTAAAGAGGGTATCTTACGTAAATTCTTAGACAAACTAAAAACTATCTTTAGAAAGATTAAAGAGTTTGTATCTAAATACTTTAGAAAGATTAAAGAGTTTGTACACAAATATTATGGTAAGTTACGTGATAAGCTTGAAAAGAAAGAAGCTATTATTGCTGGAGCTAAGAAATTACCTGATGATATTAAGTTTAGGGTATTCGGTGGGAAGTCTGCATTCTTAGCTGATAAAATCTATTTAAAAGATACAGCTGATGTAATTGACTATCATATTCAGGACTTCGTTAAGATTGCCGAAGGTAATGCTACTGGTGTTACTATAAATGGTCATAATACTGATAAAGTATTAGACGATCTTATGAATAATTTTAAAACTAAATCTGAAGATGCTCATACTAAGCTATCTACTATTATTGATGGTGGTACTGATGCCGAATATACTAAAGCTGATGTAGTAGAGAATATTGAAAAGATTATCAAGTTCTCTAGAGAGTTTAAATTATCTGATGCTGATAAGTTTGAACGTGAGATTGAACGTAAAGCTGATAAAGCTGTAAGTGAGCTTGTTAAATTACGTGGTAAAGTTTTAGTTGATACTAAATTAGTTACTGCTATGAATATGGTAATGAATGCTAACCAAAAGCTTCTATCTAAATTATTAGATGCTCAGGGTAAAATTATCCGTAACCAAGTATTCGTAGCTAAAAGCATTATCAATGCTTGTCTAAATGCAGAGTCGATTAAGACTGGTAATATTTCCGCACAATAACGCTATGCTTTAAAGTAATATAATAACAATAAGGTATAGAGCATTGTAAAATTAACGTTAATTTTATTATTTTTTTCTGGAGGTAAAAATGGGTTTTTACACAGAATCTGCTATTATCGATGATAGCGTTGTTTTAGAAAATAAAGAATTATACCAAACAGAATATGGTATTGATGAAATCATGGTTGAATGTGTTGACTTTGATCATGAAGTATTCCAAGATCTTATCCGTTCCGATTTCCGTGAACAACAACTTTTAGCTGAAGGTGCTGAACCTGAAGTTATTGAAGAAAGCATCAAAGAAACTTTGAAAAATGCTTACGACAAAGTAGTTGAATTCATCAAAAAATGGTACGCAAAAATCAAAACTTGGGTGAACGACTTCGTACAAAAAATTATTAGCAAATTCGTTGCTGATAATAAAAAAGTATACGACAAATATAAAGATGCCGTAGCTAAAAACGAAAAAGCTGGCGAAGCTAAAGTTAAATTCCCTAAAAATGTTACATACCAAACTACTAGTAAAGACCTTGTTAATGAAACCAATTTGAAAAATTTAACTGGTGATAGCAAAGTTGAAGCATTAAGTGTATCTAAACTTGTAGAAGAAACCACTGGTGGTGTCGCAGAAACTGAATTCGCTAAAGTTAAAAATAGTGTAGAGGCTTTATTGGTTAACGGTAATGCTATCCAATCTTTACACAAAAATACTCTTAAAAATGCTAAAAATACTGCTGACAAATTACAAAAATGGTTTAAAGATCAAGCTAAAGATGACAAAGAATTTGCTAAAGCTAAAGGTGCAGTTAACACAACTATTCGTAACTACACAACTCAAACTAAAGCAGACTTAGAAGCTTTGAAAATCTACTTGAAATGCGCACGTGGTGCATGGGCTAAAGCAGCTAACCACAAATAATAAATATTCCTGGTAAATAAAATTATAAGGTATGGGGGTAATCCTCATACCTTATAATTTATTTTTGTTTTAGGTGGTACTATGTATATAAAAACTTTTTCTATAAATGAAGAAAAGATTATACTTATAGATAGTCTACTAGAGTCCACCTATATTATGAATTCTATATTAGAAGATACAATGATACATCGTCTGTCTATAAACGAGGGCATGTTTAGCACTGTTAGGAAGATATATAATATTATATCGAAGATTATATCATTCTTTAAGAATCACGTATATAAGTACTTTAAAGTATTTATGTCTTATTTTAGGAAGGCTAACCAAATAGTTCGTAATATAGTAAATGAGACTATTGATATGCTTAAGAAGATGCCAGTTAGTGAATTCATAGATGATTTGAAGACTATGCTTGCAGTTAATGAATCTATTAACCATAATACCAATCTGTATAACTTATCAGATTGGGGTAATGATATAAAAGATTCATTGAATGATTCTATACTAAGTAATATCAAAGAACTAATATTCTCTCTAGCACAAGAGATATCTAAAAGCGAAAGAGATGATGATAAAATCATAGCTTTACAGAATGATATCCAAAATGAAAGAGAACGTATAGTATTCTTATTTAAAGATATGAAGCGTAATGCCAATAATCTAAACACTGACTCAAGTGCTAAGCTAATATTACAGTTACGTAATTATGAAAAAGTACGTTCTAGAATGGATGAATCTAAATTTAGAGATGGCATTATCAATGATATCAATGCGTATAAGTCCCAATTGGAATATATCTTCAATAATAGTGATGTATCTGAAAATTCTAATATACAAAATATTATAGCTAATAATATAAGTATCTATACGTCATTACAGATGGTTAGATGTGATACTTACTGTAATATTATTAAATCTAGAGACCTAGCTATAAAATCTTTACATTCATTATTAAGTAACAAACTTAGTGCTTAATGAGGTAACTTATGGAAAATAAACAATTCTCCTTTAGTTATATTATGGACGCTACTGATAATAAGTTGGTTACAGGTAAATGCGATATTTCCCGTAAACAATTTATGTACTCCTTAGTAGAAGATATCCGTAACCACGAAGCTAAAGGGCTACAAGAATTTTATCGTGGTGTATTAAACGCTGATGGTAATGTAGTTAAATACAAAGCTGTAAGCGAAAACTTGTATAACGTATATCGTAAGAACTTAAAGTCTATTGTAGAAGCGTATGGTAAATCCTATAACGATGCTGTATCTACATTGGCTTATGTAAGTTCTAAAGATAAACGTTTCTTAAAAGAATTTGCTAACCAAGCTGACTGTAAAGGACTTAAGCTTAAGAAGTTATTCTTCGAAGAAGCTAAGTATACTCCAGCAGTTAAAGATGCATTCAAATCTATTAGTAAAATCTATGAAAATTTCTACCATAATCCTAAAGAAGATCTTGATGGTGTAATTAAAACTATCAGTGAAAACTTCAACGTATTAGAGTCTGGTATTCGTGGTTCTGTAATGGGTAAAGAAGATCATTTGACTTATATGCAATTGATCGAGAAAGTCGAAAACCCTGTTATTGAAGCTCGTGAAGTTACTTTAGAAGATGCTAGTGAATTATTGAAAACACTAGACGCTAATAAGAAAGAAAAGCTTACTGATCTTAAGACTGGTAAAGAAAATGCTATCAAAGAATATGACTATATCTTTGGTAAATTAGATTCCATGAAGATTGGTGAAATCAATGCTGATACTGTACGTGAAGTGGCTAAGCTTGAACAAGCTTTGTTGCATCAATTACAAGAGATGGCTTTGACTGATTTGTATAAATACAATAACTCCATCTTCTTAGCTGAAAAAGCTATTGAATCTGATCGTGTAACTTTACTTAAAGCTATTTACTTAACAGCACCAGAAGCTATTTCTAAAAACTCTGATATCAAGTTGGCTACATCTCTTGTAGCGTTGACTTCTAGTGATAAAGATGGTTTAGCTGAAATTGAACACTTGATCAAATTAAGCGAAACATCTGTAAATCTTGAAGCATGTATTCTTGAAGCATCCGTATTTGCTAAGAATATTGATGTAGAAAACAAGCTTCAATCTATTCATGAAGGTATTTCTGATAAAGTTACTGGATTCTTAAATAAGATTAAAGAATTCATTCAAAATATCTTTAACAAATGCGTTGACTGGTTCAAGAAGTTTGGTGGAATCTCTAAAGAGTTTATTCAAAAGAATATGGCTCTAATGGATAAAGAGTTTAAGGCTGTTAGTGACCTTAAAATGTTTAACTACGATAAAGCTAAACCTAACTTAGAAAATGCTAATTTGATTAACAATGTAGCATCTAAGATCACTGCAGACTTACAAGCTATTAATAGTGGCTCTAAATCTGTAGATGATGCTATTAAAGAATTAGAAAACTCTTTGGTTGGTAACACTGAGGGGGAATCTTTCAAAGATAAATGTAAAGTTTTCTTCTTTGGCTCTAAAGAAGTTGAACCATATCAAATTAAAGATATGAAAGTTCTTGCTGAATATTGTTTGAATGCTGATAATATGATTAAGTTATTTGAGTCTGATAAAAATAAAGCTTTAGCAGATGTAGATAACTTGATTAAATTGGTTAATGCTGGTATGGCTAAGAATGAAGCATCTTATTTATATAATGATAGCTTATTCTTAGAAGATGATGCTAATGGTGGAAATACTACTAATAGTGGTTCTACTGGTAACCAAAATACATCCAGTACTAACAATAGCGGAAATGCTAATAATAACCAACAGCAAAAAACTATGGGTGATACTAATAATAATCAAAGTACTTCTGGTACTATTAATGATAACCCAGATAAACCTAAGAGCAATGGTGAAGGACAAGCTTACGCTAAACGTGTAACTTCTACTGTTGCGACTTTGATGTCTGTACGTATCGCTGCTGCTGAACGTTTTGCTTCTGATTTCTATAAATTGATTAAGCAACACGTTAAGTATTATAGTAATGACAATAAAGATGCCAACTCTGGTGATAACCAAAACCAAGATGGTAATAAACAACAAGATCAATCTAATGAAAATAAATAAAAGAAACTCCCATATAGGCATTGCCTATATGGGGTTCTTTTTGTCTATTCTTTCTTTTTCCCAGAAGGAAGTTTATGGAATGTAAGAATCGTATTAGCTACAAATGTAGTACCGTTATTATCATATACTTCTTGTTTAGAAACTAGTATATACTCACCACTACGTGTAGTCTTTTCTGTTTCATTACTAATCATATATTTAATATTGATATTGAATATATCATTGTCCAATTCTAGCTTATGAACTGTAATAGTAGTCTTTTGTAAATCTAATGCATGTTTAATATTCTTTAAGATATTGATATTGTCATTAGGTAAACGAATAATCTTTTGTTTAGCTAATGTCTCTACTGTATCTAAAGCAATACTTACTAAGGATTCACCATCAGAACCTATATCGCCTAAGTCTTTAAAACTATCAATAGATAATTGTGCACCTTGTTTGATTACATTAAATGTATCACGCATACTATTGAATTGCTGTCTGTACATTTGCTTATTATCTATAAACATTTGCTTAGCAGAGTCGGCTTGTGATTTAAAGTCCTTAATTACCATATTGCCACCCTCAAGCAATTTATTACTAAAGTCTGTGGGTATACCCTGGGCCTTGTCTACAAACGCCTTTATCGTTGCACCAGCATTCCTATTTAGCTTGTTTGAGGCATCCATAGTTGCTGTATCTTTTGTAATTCCTTTACCATAAGCATCAGCACTAGTAAACATCTCTTGAAATGGAGCACTAAATTTCTTTAAGTGTTTTAAATCTACTTCTTTATATTGTCTAGAATCTACTGGGTCTTTTGGGTTAATACAGTATGTAACTGTATCTGGTAAATCCATTAACGTTGTAGATACATTGCCTATATTTTGAGACCAACTTACGAATCCTCTAGAGAATTGAGCCATACCTTTTTTATGAGTTGCATCAGTTTTCTCAGCATCTTTCTTAAAGTCCCAGCAAGATGTTTGTAAACTACCTAGATTATCTTGGAAGTTTATAGGTTTAATACCACCTACATAGTTTTTAGTTCCTTCGATATTATATATCTGACCAGTATATGCTTTTACATACTCATCAAAGTTAGGTATACACTTATTGATATATTTACCGTACTTATCATTAGCTTCATTTATTTGAACTAGTATATTCTTTACGTCATCTATTTGACCGATTTGTTGTAATGCTTCCTGTGGTAAAGATGCTATAGTTGCTTTAGTTTGATTGTATAGATCTAGAGTAGTTGTTTTAAAATCATCAACCTGCTCTTTCATTTCAATCATTCTACCCTTAATCTCATATGTAGTTCTATGTATATTCTGTACTACATTACGTACTTGCCCAGAGAAGACTTTTACATTGTCCATGATATTAAGGATATTCTTATAAGCACCTAAGATACCACCAAACCCTTTATGTTTCTTTAGGAATGATTCTTGCTTTTGCTTAGATGCATCAACTACAGCAGCAATGCCTTCCATGGATTTGTCTATTAGATCATCACTATTAAAGTTAGTATCGTTCATAGGTACAATCATATCATACACTTTATCTGTATCATTTGTTTCTATACCACGAACCATACCATCTTCACCCATCAAAGGTTTTACATCAATCTTAATAGTTGGGTATCTATCATTCTTACGTAATACAGATTTACCAGCTTTAGATACCAGATATGTATTATCAAAATCCATAAAGAATCTATAACCAGTCTCATAGAATACTTTTACACTGTTTAAGTAGTCTAAAGATTTTGATAGAGATTCTTTAGGGGATAATATTAACTGAGGAATAGGGTCTTTGTAGTCAAATGGTTCCATTAGTAACGGGATACCATTATTTAATAACTGCATAACTATATCTTGCATATTAGAATTGTATACAGTTAGATTGGCTGGTTTTTGTAATGCATCAGCTAATCTCTTAGATAGTAGACCAACACGAATAAGTCTAAACTTATCTTTATTCTCAGCTTCTTCTTTAGTTGGTGCTTTATTATCCCATTCTTTATTAGGGTTTACATCACCCTCAATGAGATATGTACATTCTTCTTTTATATAAGCCTCTACAATGTTTGTAGTCGACTGTGTATTAGTATTCTTCTTATTAATAGTCAATATCATAGTTGATTCTTTATTATCTTTAATCATTAAGTCAACTATATTTGTATCGACACTCATAGTCACCGTTATAATCGGCATATTAAGATCATCATATTCTTTATTGATGATAATCTGTTTTATATTCTCTTGCTCTATAGGATATGATTTCGATTCATTACCACCACGATGGTTAAAATCTATCCTAGCCATATATTCATAAGTGAGCTGCATATGTATCACCTCAAGAAAAAAATAAAGTACAAGGACCGATAGTGGCCCTTGTACTAGAATGTTGAGGACTATAGTCTAGTTAGATCTAATGGGTGGTTAGAGAAGTACTTATTATTAAGACTCTTTACCATATCAGGATCTATTAGATTTACATTCCATCTTATATCCTCAACTGGTTTACCAGCTAATATATACTTATTGTATTGATGTAGTACATCAACTGCTTTAAAGTTACTAAATACTTTATTAGGGTCTAAGTTCTTATTCAATAACTGACATAGCTCAGCTATATCAGCAAAGCTACTAATATAGTTAGTACGCTTATGTGCTAAGAACTGTGGTACTACTTTAATAATCTTATCAGTACGTATACCTGCACCACTCACACTACGTTGTTTTACTCCTAATAATGCCATAATTAAACTTAAAGCATCTCTAGGGATAGTTCCAATTAGTTCTGGTTCAGATATACTGCGTCTAAGACTATCAATATATTCTGATATACAGTTATCTATATTGATGGCTTTACATTCTAATTCACCATATCTATACAAATGCTTAATCTGTACAGTCTGTGTCATAGATATAGGAATCAATTGATGATTCATTACTGATCTACTTAGAATAATATTTGGATTATAGTTACCACTAGCAAACTCATCATTCATAATAGAATAGATTGATACTGATGGGTCTACTGGAGCCTCAATAAAGTATATATCTGGAAGATACTTACAAAGTATATTCAATACGTACATATTATGCTCAAGATATTCCTTGATACCTATAGACATTTCATAATCATTTAACGAATTCTGATTATAAGTTGGTAACTCATCTACAGCTGTAGGGAAATATCCTGTAGTATAGATTAAGAAGATCTTTGTATGTACACCAAAGTATCTTCTATAAAAGTCTCTATAGTGACCAACTAAATTAGTTATATATGCCACTAAGTCATGTTTAGCTATAAGAAGCATATTATTCTTATAGAAGTCTCTAAAGATATGATACAGATCAATATAAATATTCAACCCTGTAGCATCACTATTAGCAAACTCTCTAATAGTTAAATCATTTAAAACACGGTAAGGAATCATATTAGATATAATGATTCCTTCGACACTAGCTTTATAACGTGATTGTAATTCTTGCATTGTCTATTACCTCCTATAGTTATAATATATAACTAATTAGGCATTTCCACAATACTTACAATGTACAGAGTTTCTTAGCTTACGTAAACATGTATTACATATAGGGGTGGAGAATCCCTTAGGTGGAGATGATTGTGATTTACCACAAATGATACAAGTGAATGGTAATCGTTCAGCTTTAGCTAATCTTTCTAGACAGCTGTCACAAAACATTAGTTTCATATCACGTACATCACGTTGGTCTATCTTATGACATGCTTGACATTCAAAGTCCCAATATTGTACATAGCCAGGGTCTTCATTATCAAACTTACATGTTTCCCAGATGCATCTGCCATTATTATTTAAGTATACACAAGTCTTTCTTTCACATTTCTCAAACTGTTCATAAGGGGGTTGGGTATCACCCTTTAATTTGTTTTCTTCTGATTGACCGCTACCAAAACTCATTTCTTTTCACCAGATTTCTTTTTAGAATTAGTACGTTTACGACGTTTCTTTTGTGCAGGTTTTTTAGTATCCTTATTTGGTTTTGTAACTTCACGTATAGCATTAGCTATACCATCAATTACTTCTTTATTGGATACAGCCGCACCACTAAGCAAAGGAGAGATATCTTCATGGTATTTAGGATTCTTTTGAATAGCCTTAAACTTTTCAGCCATATCTTTCAATGTGTCATTAGCAGATTTATTGTATCCGTGCCATCTATCAATCTTAGCATCTACTTCTTTGATTTCTTCTTTAGTTAGCTTTAGATCATCCTCATCTAAGTCTAAACGACGCATTGCTTCTACTCCATATATCATAGAGTCTACCTTATCACCATCAGTATCAGTTTTAACTTTTTCGTTAGGTGGAGCTGGTGGTCTAATAGGTTTTCTATTCTCAGGAAGTTGAATAGAAATATTTTTACCAAATTGTGGTGGTGTAGTCCCTTTAGGTACAAAGAATCCTGGACCATTTGGTATTTGATATAAATCATATTTAGGTTCTTCTTTTTTGCCTCTAAGCTTTTGCCATAATCTTTTAGCCCATGTGTTTATAATCTGTTTCAATGTCATAGTCTCCTCCCTATTTAATAATATAATCTATCTCTTTAGTTATTCCTTGATTCTCTAAAGACTTAGATATACCTTTGGCTTGTTTCTTAGTATATACCTTATCCATAAAGTATATATCTATTTCAACCCTAGGTTTTACTGAATAGAATCTTCTTACAGAACCATCTATAACTAGAGTATCATCTAACCAGATATTAGAATTAAACATGTCAGAATACTTCTTTCCAATATTATCCCAGTCTGGTTTAGATAAAGGTCTTATTAAACCAACTTCAGCTAATGCAGTTTCTTTCTTATTAAAATATTGTGGTGTTTTAAGATAAGCATTAAACTCAACTATAGTTGGCGTATAAAGCATTTGTTGTATTTGGTTTAGTTCACCAGAGTCAATCATACGACGCATACTACTATTATCTTCTAACCCAGTTGGTGAATATACCTTAACAAATGAACCATTACTTAAAGCAGCATTCGCTAAGTTATATCTATTAACTAATTGGAACCTAGGTCTTGGTGCACCCTCAGGTTCTTCATACAATATAACTCTAATATGACTATATTGTGTATTATCTATAGCATTATGGTATGCTTCCATAATCTCAGCTTGTTGTTTATTACTAATACCTAGTTCATTAGATATGAATTGTAATCTATCGTAATGGTCACTAGGTATTTCTCCATATTTCTCTTCATATTGTAAGAGCTTCTCATGTCTTGTTTTACGTTTCATGCTATAAGTGTCCTCCTTTCTGTGAATAAAAACCCCGATAAGACACTTATGGTCTTATCGGGATGTTTTTGTTCTTATATTAAACTAATTATACATATGCATTATTCTATTCATTACAGTTTGAGTTAATGCTTGCATTGGGCCATTAGATAATAATTGTGTAGCTTGTCCTTTGATGGACCAGTATGATAATCTAAATGCACGACCAATATCTGTTTGGTTAATATTTACACCAGCCATATTAGCTAGGTAAGTTAAAGCATTTACATTCTTTAATGAACTTTCCATAGATAGATTACCAGATAAATCGCCTATTACATCAGGAGCAATGATATTCATGCTATGATATAAGTCTTTGATATCCATAGATACTTCGACTACTGTTGGTAAACCATCAATAGTCCATCCACCATCAGTACCCTTAGTAATAGATAATGAACCAATCATACCACTGTCTATACTAAAGAACCCTTTATAGAATGCTCTGACTAAGAATGGTGATGCATAACCATTAGCACCCATTTGTCTTGGAGCAGCCATACATATTAGATGAACTAGTGGTGCACCTATATTTAGGAACCAGCTATATTTATCGAAGTCAGGTGTGGTCAATTTAAGATTAACTGTATAGCTTACACTATGACTAGAGTCTGACCATATTTCTGGGAATACTAGTTTACCACCAGCGAATACAGTTTTAGCACCAGTCTTTAAGTTATCAATGAATGTACCAAAACTACCAAACATACTGTCACCAGCATTCTTACTATCTGATGCAGTATTATTAATTACATTACCACTACTAGTATTAGCATTATCATAGAATGATATATTAGTTAAACCAGTAATGAATTGTAACTCTCTAACCATACCAGACATCTCATTAACTTTAGATGCTAATTGTGATTGAGTTGTATCATTACTAAAAGATTCAGAAATAGATGTTTCTGAATTTAGATAGAATGCTACAGCGCCATAGTAAGATAACTGTTTTGACAATGAAGATGTAGACGTTAAAGTAGACCAATCAAAGTTACCAATCTTACCACCATAAGGTGAATCTTCATCAGATATACCTAGGTAGGCTGCTAATGCATTGGTCATAGCATTTACATAAGTAAAATACTCTTTCTTAGCAAAACGTAATTGGTAATACTTAGTTTCTTTACCTTTGCCAACTATACCATCAGCTAATGACTGTAAAGATATACCCTCAGCACCACCAGATAGTTTTTGAATCAAAGCATTCTTTTCTTTACTAGAATACCCTGCTAAGAATTCTGGTAATCCTGGTGTCATAATCAATAATGGTATCTTAGATGCTATTTTAGCACCAAAAGTTCTACCTATATCAGTACCAGGAATACGTCTATCTGCTATATCCATCCATTGGTAAGGCATACCAAATACACGATATAACTGAGATGTTTCAAATTCATTGATATTGATATTGTAAGCATTAAAGTTTGATGCAGCTGCCATATCAGCAGTAGATGCTAATGAATCTTCATATTCACGTTTTTGACCAGCAGCTACATCTTTACCAGAGTTCTTTATAATGGCATCTCTACCAGCTTTATAACCCTGCTCTAATGTCATACCAGCATTACCTTGACCAGCTACAGCTTTAACTGGGCTTTTATTAGCACCTTTAGTAGCACTACCATTACTATAGTCTACAGCCGTACCAGCAACACCTAATTCTGTTACAATATTACCTTTAATCATCTTTTGATTTTCGGCACTACCAGTACCCCAGTAATCTGCTGATACTTCGGCAGCTCTTTGACGAATAGTAGCTTGCTCTTGAGGACTCATATTACTATAATTGGATATCTCTTTAGCCATACGATAGTATTGTATTTCACCATCAGACATCTTATCAGTACCAAGACGTTCGGCAGCCTCAGTAAACATTTGATAGTTAGCCAAATCTGTTTGGTTAAAAGGTTTACCTAATGCAAGTTTTTCTGTACTACTAGAATTGAGTACAGTCGACATTGTCTTCTTAAGTTTATCAGCATCTCCACCGATACCATCTAAACCTTCATTACGTAAATTATTTAATGCTCTATCTGCCATATCTGTAGCAGTGGATGCCACTTTGAAGTAAATACCATGGGGCAGTGCAGCTTCCCCGTTTATTTTCCCCGGAATGGATCCTCTTCGGCTTTAGCACGTGCTTTAGCATACATACCATCAGCATTTTCATTATTGTAACGAGCATATGGGTCATATTGTTTAACCATAACCAATGTTTTAGTTGGAATCCATTGGTTAATACCGTTTTTAACACGATGACCTAATAAAGTCAAACGACGAGAAGAATCTAGCATATAAACTACATGGTAGCAGTTTGGTAAGCAAAGTTCTTTAGCAATCTTTTGACCATATGCATTTACAGAACCTGGTTTAATACCAACGATATCATTGTATTTCAAAGTACGAGAGTCTACTGGTGGGAATTGTGCAATATTAGAAGTATCTTCTTCTAAATAGTCAAATGTACCATATGTAGAAGAGATACGTACCCAACGTTCTGGTCTACCAGGTTCACTAACTCTACCCCATACATTCTCACGTTCTTTAGAGACTTCTGGTGGAACTGCATAAATAATACCAGGAGCAAAGTCATAAATATGGACTACTTCACCTGGACGTACAAATGCACGCATAAGACCACGGTCATCAGGTGTTTCACGTACATATAAAGGTTTCTTACTTGTATTGACATAAACTTTATATTCAACCTTGTTTTCTGAGGTTGTATTGTTTTCAATATCAGGCATATTATTTACCTCCTTAGAAAAGAAAAATAAAAATTTAATAAGATGTTCCACTAGGCCAATTTACAGACCTAGTGGGACTATAATACTACAATTCTGGATCCCAAGGAATACCCATAATATCTTTTACATGTCTACTAAGCTCAATAAGAACTTTATTCATAGCAGCCATAATAATTACAGAGCCTACCATACGACCATTAATAGAATGTGTCGCTAGTAGTGTATGTACTTTTTCATCTCTACGATATTCACTTACAGGTTCTTTACCTTTAGGGAAGATAGATTTTACTACACCTTTCAATGCAGAGTAGTATACTAGTTTATCACCTACACCCATAGTATCATCATACTTCACATAGAATTCAATAAGAACTTTATCTTCAGCATGTTTTAGTTTACCAGTTGCAGGTAATTTACCAGTAGAATCGTATTCTTTTGTAGATATATTCAATTTTTCAAGACGTTTCTTAGTTTTATTGATATTAGATTCATAGTCTTCTACAGTCTTACGTAAGGTAGGAGATAATTCTTCTAATTCATTAGTACGATAAATCTTGATACCTTGTAATACACCAGTAACTTTAGATTTGACTTTAATTTTACCTAAGTCTCCAGCTTCTTCTCCATCTAACTTAAGCTTAGCTAAAATATCATTAGATGTTTCATCATCTGAAGCTATTTGATAAGTAAATAAAGTGTCACCCTCTTGTACAGGTGTACCTACTTTAGCAATGAAGTCTACTATATCTTCTTTATTAAGTCTTACGTCTATTTGTAATACTACATCAGAAGACATATCACCAGATAATCTATCAGATATGATAGCACTATCTTCAAAGCCTTCATCAGTATTCATAATAGCTATCTTTGCTAATGTACCGATATTGTATGATAGATTACCAGTACCAACGTTATCAGAATAACTAGATTTATCATATGCTACAATATCACCAGGTTTAACTTTAGAACCGACTTTAAGATCTGTATCTAATTTAAGATTAACGAAGAAACCACCATCAGAGTTCTTTTCTATACGATTACGTAAGTCGACGTGTTCAACCATATCTTGTTCTGGATATCTAATAATCATATATTCATCAGTTAACTCTGTAATTACACCTTTATATTTAGCTTTAAAAGCAAATGTATCAGATGTCATATATGGTAATGCTTGGTCTGCACCATTAGTTACCAATAATGGGTCACTACGTCTAGTTCTCATACCATGCTTAGAAGTTTGGATGAATGTCATAGCTGTACGGAATGGGTCATCATGTGTAGAACCAAATGGAGTTAATGCTTCAGTAATAGATAACGTATTAACGTCATTCATCTTACCTTCTTCGTTTTTATTATTATAGATATAACCACGAGTATCATTAATAGCCATATTAATCGTAGTCTGTCTATTAATACCAACGTTACCAGCAAAGCCTGTGGACATAGCTAGTTTATTAACCATAGATTTATCATATGTACGTTTTTCTAGGTTATAAGATCTATCAGAGTTCAAACCAGATAACCCTTTGAATGTAACTGTGTTAGCAGTTTCCATTTCAAGCAATGGTGTTAAGATACTTAAGTCAGATGCAGTAGAGTCTGCTAGAGTCAAGTCTATAACAGCAGAACGTTTCATAAACATCTTGCTATCAGTTCTACCATTCTTATATTCAGCTAAGAATAATTGATATGCTGTAGCTAAAGACTTATAAACAAAGTGAGCTAAACGTTCATTAGTACGGAAACGGTTACCAGTAATATCAGTATGCTTATTATACTGATTATCGGCTAATAGACTACTAGCATAGCCTAATGCTGTAATATAATCAGTTGGGAGATTATACTTCTTACATACTTCAATAGTAATAGGGTCCATCATTAAGTTATAGAACGCATCTAAACCATTAGCTTTAATTCTACCACCATATTGGTCTAATACGTCTAGCCACATAGCTACACCATTAGTCTCAGCTATAGTATAGTCTTCTGTATTAATTTCGAATAATCCAGATACTAATAGTGAAGTCTCTGGGGAATCATCATACTCTAAGAAGCCATCTTTAAACTTAATATAGTTCTTTGTAGCCGTAGGTCTCTTTTCATAGACATTCCATTGTACTTTAGCTCTATTTAATGCTTCAGATAATCCTACAGAATATGCCATTACACAGATGACTGGGATATTCATTTGATTGATAGATGCTCTAGCATGTGCTACTGTTTTACCTTGCTTGTAATACTTCTTGAACTGCTCTTGATAAGCTGCATCAGTCATAAGCTTACCATTAATCATTCTGACTACATCATCATCTTCAGCTGCTAATACAGTCTTATCTTTAGTATTAATACCATAAGCAAGTATACCCTCACCTGGGTCTTTAAATTCAGGTGCATTATGTAATTCATCTTGGTTGAATAAGATCTTAGTACCATCTTTAAACTCAATATATGAGAACTGTGATGAAATATCAATATATTCCATAGGAAGAATGTATTTAGCAGTAATCTTTAAGTTAGAGCCTATAGCTATTTTCTTAATAGTGGTACAACCCTTGTACTTATTTTCTAAGATCTTATATAAAGATCTAATAATAGCAGCAGTAGTATTTGTAGACTTGCCTTGTTGACCATACTTATTAATCATAATCTTATTATAGTTAGTAACCAACTGTGATGTAGTCGGACCTGTCTTAATAATAGGAAGATTAATTAACTGGCCAGATATAGTCTTATCATTACCACGTAATCTCATAAAACGATTATCAATTAACTTAGGTACATCGAATGTAAGATTATGTCTAGTACCATTAGCATCTTCAAGCTGAACTCTATATGTCCATACTGAATCTTCAGATGTAGATGTATCATCTTTATCTATTTTAATAATAGACATAGGGATTGTCTTATTTTCAGTAAATGCATATATAGCTCTGACTATATCAGCATCTAAATCATATTGCTTATCGAAGTTAACTTTCTTTAAACCATCCCATTGCTCATCAATAGATTGGACTTCAGGAATATCCATAGGTTTTAATGGTTGGTCTGCCTCATCTTCGAGTAATTGAGAGATTGGTTTATTATTTAAACTAGATTTTAAGAACTTATCATTCAATAGGCTCATACGTTTACGTCTAGCTTGAGAGATATCTATAGTTGTATGTCTAGTCTCTTGTGCTTTAAGTAAAGCCACTTTAAGATTAACTTCTTCTTCAGCTTTCTTAATAGCTTCTGTTTCATCTGAAGAAGCATTTACTATATCATTAAGCTGATTGGATACATCTTCTTGAGCTTTCTCTTCTTCCTTAGAAGACTGAGGGTCCAAAGGTTTAGTTTCTGGCTCTTTAGGTTTATCCATATCTAATACATCAGCTTTTCTAACGTCTTTAACTATATTAGATTTAGAACCATCTACGTTATTGATCTGGATACCAGATTGCTTTTCAATAGCATCAGCAACTTTGATTTTGATTTCTTCTTTGTTTTCACGTTCAGTGTCTTCTATTGGTTCTCTCATAATAAGTTTACGGATATTTTGTTTAAACTTAGAGATAGCATAGTTATCGAAATCATCAAAGTTAACTTTGAACCAGCCTGTTTTACCTAGGAAGATAAAATCAACCCCTTTGAAGTATTCTAGTTCATAAGAGCTAGTAGTATATAGTCTAGCAATAATAGAAAAGATATTGATATCTTTACTGATATTAAATATATTAGATAAGTCTACATCTTTAGCCCAATCATGTACTGGGACTATAACAGTTTTCTTTGTGTAAGAACCAAGACGTTTATCGTTAACGAATCTAGCCATTAATGTAAATAAGATATCAGTCCCATAGTCTTTAGGGAATTTCTTATTATACTTATTAGTGAAGAATGCATCAGTATAATAAGTCAAGTCATAGAATAGGTTTCTATTCATATACTTATCTATAGATAATTTGGTGAATACGATATTAGGGAATTTCTCTCTAATAGTATCGTAGTATGCCATGATCTCTTTTCTATTTCTAAAACGCTCTCTATATAGCATTTTAGATAGACGTTTATTAGTCATAGGGCCTTCGACAGATTCACCAAATAAGATTAAATGATCACAAGTTTGGATATAGTCATCTGTAACTATATGGTCACCCTCAAGCACAAGGTCTAAGTCTGGTTGATGGTCTAATAGTTCACCAGATTCACTTTGTACTTGTCTTAATGGTGTAACGTAATAGCTATAGTTTGGTTCCACATAGTATGAACTAAACATAGCTAAGTTCTCTACTAATGGTGAATCCATTATATCTTTTACACCATCAAATGATTTAGCCATAAGAAATATACAACTACCAAAACGTTTATTCTTCTTATTGATAGGAGTATAAAACTTAGAGTTTATCAATCGTAAAGGTTGTATACGGTCTACTAAGATAGCCATTCTATTAACCTCCAATTTGTTAATTCTGAGTATATTATTCGTTTAATAGCTTGTTAAGGCTATACTATATAGCTTACTCCAAAATAATCTAACACTTATATAGAGTAAATAATATAAGCTGGTTATATTATTTAATACTATACAAAATCCATGGAGTAAAGTTAAGCTTAGAGTGGAAGTTTATATTATAAGTATAATAAGATCATTTTATTTTATTTATCTATTTTTCCCAATAGAAATCCGAACTGAAAAAATGTTATGGCATAACCAAACTTGAAATATTATATAACTACTTTCTTATGATCTCATTATCTATTAGTATAAATCATATTCCAAGTCAAGTAAGGGGATAAATAGTTAGTATTAAACAATTATAGGTATCTTATACTACGTTACTCATTTTCTTTATTTATTGCGGTGATAACTTCAATTTCAAAATATACTAACCCCGTAATACAATATTTACAGCTAGTCACCACAATAAAAAACAACGCAGGGTTATAATACTCAACCTTGTAGTATACTTGGTCTCAAAAACAAAGTTCCCCTATAGGATTATGAGTCCTATAGGGGTTCTTTTTGCTTTTAATAAATTATTACTAGATAAACAAGTTATTAATCTTATATAGCCTAAGTGAGGTACAGTTATGACTGATAAGAGCAAAAAAGATATGTTAGAAAATGGAAATTTGAGCTTTATTGATTTCTTAAATCAAAGCACACCTATTGAGTTAAATGAGTTTCTCAAATCTAAAGGGAAACGAAAAGTAAGATCAATGTTTATACGTCTATAAGACTTATAATATAAAACTAATTTTCTTTATGGAGGAAACAAAACATGAGTACTGTAAAAGAATTAATGGGACAAATCAAAGCTGAATTGAAACATGCTTCTGCTTCTAATAAAGATGAAGCACGTGTAATGGCTGCTATGCTTAATGACACTGATTTCAAAGTTGGTGTATACGATTCTACTGGTAAAGTTGGTGAAGTATGTATCGCTGATGATTACCGTAATATCTTAGCTAATGCTATCTCTTCTACAACTAAAATCTCTAAAGAAGAAGCTACTGTATTAGCTGCTGGCTATGAAGCTAAGAAAGCTGATGCTGAACGTATGTTAAACATTGTTAAAACATTCCCATTTGAATATATGCGTAATACTGGCCGTACTTTCAAACTAGGTGGTCGTGAAAAATCCAATATCACTTTATCTTTCAAAGATGTACAAGCTTCTACTCGTTCTTTCCCTAAACAAGAGGGTATTGATAAAGATGGTAAAGCTATCTACGTTAAAACCGAAGTTAAAGTACCTGGCTATGAAAGTATTAAAGTTCAAAACCCTTGCCCAGCTTGGGTTAAAAAATAATACAGCTATAACAAAATAGTGAGTAGAAGTATAATGCCATCGCCAAGAATACGAGCAATTATAATTATACTCACATTGAATTTCTTCCTAGTTAGTAAGGTGCTTTCATACCTCTAGCCAACCTTACTACCTAGGTAGGATTCCTCTTATAGTTATTACATTAACTCCAATTTTCTAACTTAACTGACTCCAACACAAATATCCCCATATAGGCACTGTCCTATATGGGGTATTTGCTGTATGTCAAGAACACACCATTAATCCAAGAAAGGAGGAATTACACTTGGCAAAAGTTAAAATTACTAATTATCTAAAGAACCTTGGTAAGTCTTTAGTATTTGCTACAGTAGAAGATACTATTAAAGCTGAGATGCCATCAGCTACAGAGTTCTTATCTACTAATGCTGATACTATGAAACAAGTATACCATGGTATAAAAGATTATAAAAGTACAGTTAAACGTGCTGGTCAAATGATTTCTAATACAGGTCTTTACCAAGCTGGGGACTTTGCTTTTAAGTCTGCTTTAGAGGATTTAAAAACTGGTAATTTCTATAATGAGCAACGTGGCGATGACTTAATGATGAAGTCAATGGGTATGGATGATTTCGATATGGATTTCGATGATGATTTCTCTATGGAATCTGATAATGAGCCTAGTCTTGATCATGATACAGAAGCCACTATACAAACTATAGAAGCTAGTACTGCTGCTAGTACAAATGCTATTGCTGGTGCTACTGTAAAAAGTGCTGAGCATGTAGCTGGTACTGTACGTCAAAGTACAGCACTGATGTTTGCTCAACAAGAGAAACTATTCTCTGGGTTAAATAATAATATCTTAGGTATGCATGGTACTCTAAGCAATATTATGTCATTTAACCAAAATAACTTACAAGCTCATTTAGAGAACTCTCGTAAATACTTTGAAGAGTCTACTAAATTGAATCGTGAAAACAATGCTATCTTAAAAGAAATGCTAGATATGCAACGTCATGATTTCCAAGCTAGACAAAAAGCTAAAGAAGAAGCAGAAAAACGTGGTAAGGAAAAATTCGATATCACTAATATCATGGGCTCTAATGGTGGGGTAGATTTAGCTAGCTATTTCTCTCATATCAAAAAGAATGCACAAGATGAATTGGATGCTTCTCCTATAGGTCTTCTTGCTAGTATGGAACCAGATCATTTAAAAATGATGCTGGCTAATCCATTATCTTTCATTCCTATTGCTATTGGTCAAGGTATCATTGGGAAGAACGTTCGTGCTCAAATGAAGAAACTGGATAAGACCTTATCTGGTACATTTGCACATATGCTTGCAGAGCTTCATAAGGCTGGACAAGAACGTGATGGCGTTGCTGGACTTATTGGTCGTATTTTTGGTGCTAAACAAGAAATGGTCACTAAACTTAAAACTGATAAGTTCGAAAAAGGACCTGTTCCATTTGATGGTATAACTAAGAAAGCTATTATTGATGTAATCCCTGGGCATTTAGCTAGAATCGAAGCAGCTCTTACTGGTAATTCTGCACCAGTATATGATTATAATTCTGGTAAATGGACTACTATGGATAAAATCAAACAGCGTAAAGAAGAAATGGAAGAATACACCAAGAAATCTGCTGTTGCTGAGTTTAAAGCTCAAATGGAAAAGGGTGCTATTAATGGTGGTATAACTAAAGATATCGATGCTATAGGCAATAAGAAAGAGTTCTTACAAGAACTAGCCGATTATTTCTATAAGAATCAAACTATTTCTGGATATAGTGGTAAATACAAAGATGTAGCAAATAAGGCATGGGATAATGCCGATATGTCTACTGCTACAAAAGAAGTATATGACGCTATATCTAGTTTTAATAGAATGATGTCAACGATTGAAAATACTCCTCATGATACAATGCTTAAACTGTTTGATGGTTCACAAAACTTTGCTGGTAAACAAGGCAAAGGTGGTAAACTAACTGGTAGTGTAAGCTTATTGACTGATGAAGATGGTAATGGTGCTATTTATTATCTAAAAAATATATGGGAAGAGTTAAAAGAAATACGTACTAATGGTGGTATTGGTAGCGGTAAACGTAAATCAAAATCATCTAAAGCAAAATATAAACGTGGTTCTAATACTAATAAGTCCCATACAAAAACAGATTCTAAAAATAAATCATCTTCCGAGGATGGAGAAGGTCCCATACTTGGTGATGAAAATGTTTGGGCTGAAACAGCAGATGATGTTGGATATAGCGACGATGATGAGTTAAAGCCTGATAAAGAAAATGTATTGGATGAAATCTTTGGTGATGAATCTGCAACTGCTGCAGAGAAATTTAAAGGTGTATTAAAAGCTCTTTATAAATCTCCACGCAGTGTTGTAGCTGGTGCAATAGGTATGGTTGATAAGCATATCTATAAATTCTTCTTTAAACAAGACACCGGTCTTAAAGATAAAGAAGGTAGACCTATAGAAGGTTTCTTCAATCGAATGTCATATCAGATAGATAAGACTTTTAATACGGTTGTAGACACTTTAAAGAAAAAGATACTTGAACCATTTAAGTCTAAAGCTAAGAAAGCATGGAATCATACTAAAGAATTCTTTGGTGGATTTGTTAGTGACGAAGATAAAGAGTCATTTAAAAGCTCATATCAAGATTCTAAAGATGGTTTCTTTGGCTCAGTAAAAGAACAATTTTCATCAGTAAAGAAAGATATCTTTGGTGAAGACAAAGAGATGGAAATGGCATCTCTTAGTAAAGAATCACGTGAGGCTTTCTTAAATAAACTAGAAACTGCTGCTGAAAACGCTAGAACTAAAGGTGAGAGTGACCAAATTAACCGCCGTATCAAAAAAGCTAAGCGTTTATTTAAGGAAAAAGAACGTGAAGAAGAAAAGGCTAAAGAAGAAGCTGCTAAACAAACTGAGCAAAACTATAATGGTACTTTAAATGTACCAGCCTATTCTTTAACTACGGTTTCTCCTGGTGAAGCTATTATCCCAGCGGATCAAAATCCATTTAACCCTAATATCGATAAAGCTAATCGTAACAAAGATCGATATGAAGAAGATAAATTAAAACGTAAATTTATTGGAGCTGATGGTCAAGAGATTTTATCTCATGCTGACGGTACAGCATCATTTGGTAAGTTTGGTAAATTTGCACGTAGACGTTTTGATTCTATGTGGAGAGATGGGTTTGGTCGTATTGGTGATATGATCAAAGAAACCTTAGGTTCTGATGCATTTAAAAACTGGTCTGAAAAAGATAAGCAGTTATTTATGGATCCTGCTAAGCTTGCTGGTAAAGGTTTAGCTGGTGGTGGTGCAGGTGCTTTAATTGGTACTTTATTTGCTCCAGGTGTCGGTACTATTATTGGTGGTTTAGCTGGTGCTGCAGGCAATATCCTAAGAGAATCTGAAACCATTAAAGGCTGGCTATTTGGTCAAATAGGTAAAGATGGTACTCGTCAAGGTGGTGTATTCTCTCGTAAGACACAAGCCTTAATGAAGAAATATCTTCCTGATATGGGTGCATGGGGTACTGTAGGTTCTGTAGCTGGTTTATTAACTGGTTTTGGCTCTGTTGGTGGTGCTATGATGGGTGCTGCTATAGGCTTTGCTAAGAATAACCAATCTATCTCTGATAAATTATTTGGTACACAGCTAAAAGATAAAGATGGTCATATTATTGGCCGTGCTAATAATGGTATCTTATCTAAGAAGCAACAAGCATTCTTGAAGAAATCTTATAAGACTATGCTTCCTGGTGCTTTAGCTGGGTTAGTATTAGATCCTACAGGTGGGTTCTTAACTAATATTGCATTTGGTGCTGGTGGTAGTTTATTACTTACATCTGACAAATTCCAAAACTTCATGTTAGGTAAACGTGGATTTGATGGTAAACGTCGTGGTGGCGTAGTTGGTAAACTAGAAACTGCTCTTACTGCACCAATTAAGCTATTTGCTAAATCCATTACTGATACCAAGGAAGGTTGGATAGGCAAATCTATCGTTAAACCAACAGCTACACTATTCAAAGGTTTAGCTGGTGAGATTAAAATGGCTTGGCGTAAAACTAATATCATGGATGTAATTGGAGCTGCTTGGAGAAAAGCTATCGAAAAGACAGTTGGTATTCCATTCATGCATAAATTAGAAGAAAGCTTCTTAAAACCATTAAAATCTAAAATTGGTAGCTGGATAGGTTCTATATTCAAACCAATTAAAGCTGGTGGTAACTGGCTTAAAGGTAAAGTAGCTGCTGGGTTTGGTAAGCTAGGTGAAGCTGGTGACTTACTAATTGACCGTCAACAAATGCAAGGCTTAGGTGCTGCTTTAGGTATGTCTGCTAGAGAACGTCTAGAACGTGGTAAACAACGTGGATTAGACGGATATAAATACCAAACTATGGATACTAAGTTAGTTGGTATGGATGCTGGTCAGTTAAATACTTATCGTAACTCTCTATATGCTATGCTTGATGGTGATCAAATTCATGACCATAAAGTTGATACTATTAAAGCTGCTAGAGAAAGATTCTATGGTAATAAACGTGACTTAGAAAATGGTTGGACTAAGAAAGGTGCAGATGAGATCGCTGTAGCTTTAGATAAAGGAGAACCATGGGATAAGATTAAGAAAATTATCTTAGATCATCGTTTACCAGCAGAGTCTGAAGATTTCTTACTAAGAGAAGTAAGAAAGACTTATGATGAAGTCACTGCAATGACTGATATGCAAAAGATTTCTGCAGAAGAACGTGCTAAGATTCAAGCAGAAACTGAAAAGTCTCTTGGTCTTGAGGAGGGTGCGTTAAATTCTCGAAGCACAACTAATGATATATTATCTACTGTCAATAACGAACTTAGTGAACGTGATATAGATGAAACATTAGGTTCTAAAACTGAAGTTGTAAATGAAAAGATAGTTACAGCTATGGACACATCTGTCCAATACTTGGATAAGATGAATCTACAATTAGCAAATATCGCTAGTCTTATTTATTCTGGTAAACCTATCAATGATGATATCATGAGGGAATACAATATAAATAAGAATGGTACAGCAACTCCAGAAGATGCTGCTTCTGCTGATGCGTCATTACCTACTGGGTATACTAAATCTGGTGATAAATATTATGATGCTCAAGGACGTGAAGTAGTTAAAACTACTGATGGTGGGTTTAAATTAGCTGATACTGAATCTAATAGTGATATTAAGAAAGAAGCTGAGGCTAAAGAGAAACGTGAAGATGAACGTTTTGACAAGCTAGAAGATTCTATTAAGAAGAATGGTAAAGACGACGATAAGAAGAAAGATAAAGACAAAGGTGGTATCTTTGGTAAACTTAAAGGTGCATTAGCTGGTCTTATAGGTCTTGGTGGATCTATGGGTGGCTTATTAATGAACTTAGGTAAAGGTGTTGCTGGTGCTGGTATTGTTGGTTTATTTGCCCCTCAATTAATTAAAGCTATGCCTGCAATTATTGATGCAGTAAAACAAAATGCTAAGCCTATTGCTGATTCTGTATCTTCTGTAGTTACTGAAGTCATTCCTCAAATCACTAAGAACTTATTCCACAGTATGGCTGATTTTATCACTGACCCTAAAGTTGGTGTAGTATCTAAATTAATCGGTACAGTTGCTGTTGGTGGTCTTATGGCTAAAGCCGTATGGCCTCTAGTTAATGTAGGTAAGACTATATTCTCTATGGGTAAAGGTCTATTCACTTGGTTTAGAGGTTCTTCTAAGAAGACTGAAACTGAGATGACTATTGCAGCTAATGCTATGAATCGTGCAGCTGCTGCTATGGAACTTATGGCTGCTACTGGCGGTAAAGGTGGACCTAACTATTCTCAAATGGCTAAGAATATGGGTCTTAGTGGTGATATATCACCTGGTGGTGGTTATGGCAAACCTGGTAAGAAAGTTCCAGGGAAGAAACCTGGTGGTCTTAAAGGTAAACTAGGTGGATTCTTTGGTAAGTTTGGTGGACCTAAAACTAAACTTGCTGCATCTATAGCTGCTACTGTTGGTTTGGATTATGCTCTTGATTCTATGACAGCAAGTGCAGCTGAACCAGAAACTATGGATCCTAATATGGCCGGTTATGATACAACTGGGAACGGTGATATTCCTGTAGGAGCAAATTACGATGCTTCCAGTGAGGAAGTACAGCAAGCCACTCAAAACGTCGATTCTGACGATAAAGGTGGTTATGGTGTAACTGATATGGCAATGGATGCCGGACAATGGTATCTCACCGATAAAGCTGTCGGTGCTGTATGGGATAAAGCTACAGGTGGTGGTTCTACTGCAGCTGAAGCTGGTGGTGGAGCTGTTACTGATGCTGGTAAAGCTGCTGTTAAGAATGAATCCAAATTATCTCAAATTGCAAATAAGATGAGTAAAACTGCCGAATCAACTAAAGGTATCGCTGGTAAGATATTCAGCTGGGTTTCTAATGGTGTAACTTCCATGCTTAATAAGATTGGTAGTGTAATGCCTAATAAAGAAGTTGCTGGTCGTATAGCTAAGATGGCAGGTGAAGCTGGTAAACGTGTAGCTGGTACTTTGATTAAACGTGCAGCTGCTGGTATTGCTAAGTTAGCTTCTAAAGCATTAGCTGTTGGTGCAGGTGTCGGTGCTGTATGGGTAGCTTATGACGTTATATCTGGTATCGTTGGTGGTGTATGGGATTGGTATAATATTGCTGATATCGCATATGATGCTAACGTGGATACTGGTGTTAAAGTCATAGCTGGTGCTTCTCGTACTATCAGTAATATTTGTCTTAACTTGATTGACGAACAAGATATCTTTAACGTATTGGCTGGTATATTCTATGATATGACACCATTCCGTGAAGATATTAAACGTCGTATTCAAGAGTACAATGATAATCCTGATACTCACCCTAAAGGTGCTCCATCTAAAATCTCTACAGCTAAAGAATATAATGATATCTTTGCTAAAGGACTTTGGGATAAAGCTAAAGAAACTGCTAACGATGTTAAAGACTGGGTTAGCGATAAAATCGATAGCGCTAAAGAAACAGTTAAAAGTGTAGCCGCTAATCTCGCTGGTAAAGCATCCAATGAAGCTCAATATGTATGGAATAAAGCTAAAGATGTAGCATCTTCGGCGACTAATGCTATAGGTAATGAGCTATTATATATTGGCGGTAAAGCTATGACTGGTGTTGAATGGTTATCGGCTAAAGCTCAACCAATCTTAACCATGTTTGGTAAAGCTGGTGCATTAGTAGTTGATGGCATGAAAGCTGTCGGTACTACAGTAAAAGACACTGTCGGTAAAGTTACTGGTTTCTTAGGGGATATGGTACAAGGTGCAAACCAATGGCTCAAATCCAAAGGTATTGACATTGGAGCTATTCCTGGTAAAGTAACTCAAGCTGCTGGTGACGCTTGGACATTCTTGAAAACTGGTGCTAGTACTATAGCTGATAAAGTTTCTAATGAGTATACCTATGTAAAAAATGGTATAGCTAATAACTTGACTTGGGCTAAGAATGGTCTAATGTCTATCGGTCAAGGTATAGCAGACCGTGTAGGTGGTAACCAAGCATCTAAAACAGGTCAAAGTAAATATGGTCGTGGAGCTTTCTTTAAACAAAATGACCCAATGTTTGCTAACTTACCATATCAAAACTCTACTGAGTCTACTGGACAAACAATTGGTGATTCTGGTTGTGGCCCTATAGCTGGGGTTAATGCTATTATAGCAGCAAAACATGGTATGGGTGGTGCTGATCCTGTATCTGCAGTAAACTATGCTGCTAAGAATGGTTATAAAGAAACTAATGATGGTACTAAACCTGGATTCTTTAAATCATATGCTAAATCCCAAGGTATGGATGCCGATAACTTATCTAAATCCAACGTAGCGGATAGTTTAATGAGCGGTGGTTCTGTTGTATTATCTGGTAAGAGCCGTAATGGTAAATTATCTTCAGATCATCCATTTGGACCTAACCCTCACTATGTAACTGCTACAGATTATGATGCTAGATCTAAAACTGTAACTATCCAAGACCCAGAAGAGCCTGGTGATAATTACAGATACCCTATTGGTAGTGTATTGAATAATACTGATACTGCTATTGGTATTAGTAAACGTGGACGTTCTAAAAATACTCTTCGTCGCTTAGGACATGGTAAATGGGGTATGGGTAGAACATTCGTTCCTCGTTGGGGTCATGGTAAGTTCGGCAGAGGTGATGGTGGTGCTGGTCCACAAATTCTTCAAATGCTTACACAGTTAGGATTTAATAAGATTGCTGCTTGTGGCATCCTTGGTAACATGATGCAAGAATCTAAATTATATCCTGATATTGTTGAGGGTGGTAGTCATGCTCCAGAAATTAGTGTAGATGGTGCTACAGGTTATGGGCTATGCCAATGGACAGATGCTGGTCGCCAACAAGGATTGGCTGATTTCGCCAAATCTAACGGTAAATCCTCATCTGACCCAGGCGTACAGTGCTCTTACATTGCTCAAGAATGTAATAAAATGGGTATTACTACTAGCTTGAATGATTGTGCTAGTGCATCCGATGCAGCATACTTATTCCATAAAGAATATGAAATATCTTCTGATAGTAAAGAAGCAATACAAAGTCGTCTAGACTGGGCTGAAGAAGCTTATGCTAACGATGGTGCAATAGCTGGTTCTAATGGTAACCTTTCCTCTAGTGGTGTTATAGGTGGTGGTGCCGGTAGAGCGGCTGGTGGTCAACAAGGTAACTTATTGATGAAAGCTATCTTCGGTGATGCTGGAGATAAGATCACTCAAGCGTACAATGCATTCTTTGGTTCTCCTGGTGGCGGAGCCGGTGGTGGTATGTCTGGTGGTGTAGTTGGTAGTGGTAATACTAAAGCCGCATCTAACTGGGCAGACTCTATGGTTAATAGCCAAGGCTATGGTAATAACGGTTGTAGTACATTCGTTAATAAATACCTAGAGCAAGCTGGTGAAAAACAAATCAATATGTACGTTCCAACTGCAGAAGAAGAGGCTAAACAAAATAAACCTTACTCATTCAAACCTGCATCTGCTGGTGGTAATGAAGGTGACGTAGTATTATTGAATACTTTGACTAACGATGCCGAAGCTGACCATGTAGTTATCGCTGACGGTAAAGGTGGATATTGGGGTAACTCTTCCAGTAAAAATCTTATCGTTAAAGGTGATATTGCTAACGACTTCGGTGCTGAGAATATTAATGGTTATATCGCTACTGGTGGTGATGGACAAGGTGCTGTTGCTACAGGTAGTGCTACAAGATCTCAAGCAGATATTCTTAGAGACTCTTCATTAGATTATGGTGCTGGTAAATACGGTAGAGCTAAAGGTATCAGCAAATCTAAACAAATTAAGATTGAAGGTAATGCTGCAGTTAAAGCGGCTGCTGCTTATGCTAAACAGCAAAAGAAATCTAAATTTGGTAAAGGTTCTGGTATCTGGGATGCTGTATTGTCTGGTGTATCTTCATACTATACACAAAAGCAAGCAGCTCAATCTACAGGAGATACAGCTAATATCAATGTAACGCAAGCACCAGCTACTGGTAGTTTAACACCGGAACAAATCATGCAGTTATTGCAAGCTATCATTTCCTTGCTTGGACAAATTGCTACTAACACTGCTGGTGGTAATGCACAAGCAGCTCCGGCAGGATCTCAAGCAGCAATTAATCCAGCTGGTGATATTACTAATATCTTACAATCAGTCCAAGGACTACTAGGGCAAAACAACCAAAACTTATTATCTAAGATTGGTGGTATGATTTCTGCATTCGGTGGTGGTATGTCTGCTCAAGATAAACTAGCATCTAATTTAAGAACTCTAGCTGCTAAATAAGTTTTGTTGTAAATTATTACAATACTAACAATTTCAGTAATTGTATATCTCATATATGGGTAGGGTAACTACTATTATTCTACCCATATACTACTTTTGTAACTTTTTACAAGCTACATAACAAAAAGATACAATCTTCTAAGATAATCGTTATAGAATATGGTATTCATATTCTACGACGGAGCCTGTCTCAAAGAATAACTGTCCATGTTAATCATTATTATCTTAGAGCTGGGCGAAAATATTAAAGTATTTATGTATTTTCTCCCCCACTTGTCCACTGCTCTCAAGCGTCTTATTCTCCTTTTGTCTCCTGGAAAAACACATGTTTTTCATGGGGGAGAGAGGGAGGTAGGGGGCTTGGGGGTGGTGGGCAAGTGGGGGAAGAAAATACGTAAGTATTTTCGAGCGGCCTTGAAAGCCGGGCGAGAAAATACTTACGTATTTTCTAAAAATTTTTTATTGAAAAAGATAAAAAATGTAGTATAAAATTAGTACAAAATATAGAAAAAGTATAAACCTCTATAGTATATAAAATAAGCTACTGTATATAAAATTATTACAAAGAAACTCAGATAGAATAATATATTCTATCTGAGATAATTTTTCTATATAGAAGATAAAATAAAACTCTCTATAGAAAGAAAGTGTATATACTCTACTCAGGAGATAAACAAACTACTTCTATTTTGTAGAGTATCATAATACTTAGGAAATTATATAAGGGTGGACTTACGTCGAGTCGCAGCTTCTAAGGCTGCTCCTCTCCTAGTCCACCATTATCTAATTATCTTAAGTAGTATCATGATCTATTTTTACTTTATGCTGACGCAGTTAAATTATATAACTATAGGGGTAAACAGTTCGTCTCTGTAGCAACTAGAATTTATACTATCCAAACAGAAGATACTATTCTCTCTATTGAAACTAGTTAGTTCGTCTCTGTAGCAACTAATTATTATATAAGCAAAAATTATTTCTACACAAAGAAAGGATATTCTAATTATGCAATTTGATTATGAGATTCTAGATAGAATAGAATTAGATAAACCAATGATTATTGTATTCGAAGGAGTAGATGGAAGTTTTAAGAATACTCAAGCTAATCTACTAATGGATTATATCGAAGAGAATATTACAAGCAAAGTAGTTATGTTTCAGTTTCCTAACTATGGTAGTCCATCTAGTCATAATCTAGTAGACTATTTCAAATCTAGTAAACTATACAAATCTGAAGATAATGTAGAACGTGTTATCAGTCCATTAGCAGAGACTGCATTATTCATTACAGATATCTTCACTACGTTTAATAGTAAACAAGAACTAGATAATATCCGTACATTCTTTAATGATAACTATATTATCATTATGGACAGATATTATTACTCAAATATCTATTACCAATTAGCTAAACGTGTAATAAGCAAGATGAAGCATATGCCTAATGGATATTTGAGTTCAGTTAAATACAAAGAATCCCAAGGAATAGATTTTGCTATTATGAAAGAGATGGTAAAGAAACTAGCTGATGGATTCTTATTACCTAAAGCAAACTTAATCTTTAAGATGCATTACAAAGATACTAGTGTACTTAGAGAAACTATCGAAGCAAGGGCTAAAGAACAGACTGACCGTAATGATGAAATTAATGATGGTCAATATAAGATGCTAGATATAGCAAATGATATCTTAGCTAGATCTTTATTAGATGAAGAGCAATGTTTAGAATCCAAAGAAACAGATGTAGTCGTAGATATCCAACGAATGGATATGGAATCATCTAAGATTGTATATAGAACTAAAGAAGATATTAACAATGAAATCGTTAAAGTATTCTTAGAAAGAATTGGACAAGATGAAGATACTAAAGAAGATACAGAACTTAATGTCCACCAAGGAGAAGAATAGATTAATCACAGAAGATATTGAGACCACAAGTCAGACAGTATCCTTGCTATTCTTTCCAGACTTACCAGAGAAATATCCAGTAGCATCAGCAGAGAACTATCACTTCTTATTCGCTGTAGATGGAGACACCATAAACAAAGAACAAAAGATGTACTTGCAGTTATACCAAATATCGGATAACTTAATATCTTTGAATCTTAAAGAGTATATAGATATCATTACAGATATACGTATACAGAATGAGGACTCCATCTTATATAGACTAGCCACATACTTTGGGGTTATAGAAGAAGATACCATCGAAGGGATATATGAGTTCATTCGTTTACGTGGTTATGTAAATACTTTAGAACCAGTAGAAGAAGATGACATCTTATATTTTAATATACCAGACATAGAAGACATATCCAAGAACTACATGGTTGGTAGAGAAGATACAGATTGGATATTAGATCCTTCGATGATATATCTGCAAGTCAGACTAATGGACATTAGATTAATTGATTTATTAATTCTATCTACATTAGCCAAGAATTGCATCTACAAGCAATTATCTACATCTTCCAGTGGGGATACACAGGAGACATCATATATTTGCGAATTAGCAATATCATACCGTTCTATTCTTACCAATAAAGATACAATTGGGAAGACTATATTAAAAAATATATACAAAAATATTGAAAATATAGACTATTTTGAGAAGTATTTAGATAGTAAGATACGTACAGAGATTTATAATGCAAAGCTAGCTAATGGTAGTGAAGTAGAAGAAGTATTGGAGGACTTAGACTGATGAGAAAATACGCACAGATTTATAAACAAAAAGTCGTATTCTTAACAGAAACAACTCTTACCTTAGATGAGGTAAGAAGTAACTTCGGTGACGAAGCTATTTGGCTAGACGTAACTGGTTTAGCTGATGTCGGTATTGGTTACATTCAAGGGTTAGATGCTGATGGTAAATTTACATTAATCCCACCAACAGTTGATGATATGAATAACGTAACCGAAAAAGAACGTAGAGCTAAGATTATGCTTATTCTTATGACTAATCTTAAAGCTAAGTATAATAAGATTGCTATGGAAAATGGATTCGTATCCATTGACGATGCTTTGATTGCTACACTTATTAACGATGCTATGGAAGCAGATACATCTGTAGCAAGTAAACTTGGAGAAGACTATTACAAACAACGTGCATTAGTACGTAATTACTTCTCCACTGAGCATTACCAATATTACAAAGGAGATTACCAATTCTTCCGTTTAGGTGATATTGATAGAATTCTCGAAGATGCTAAACCTGCTGTAGTTGAAAAAGAACAACCTGAAGTTCCAGGGCCTGTTCCAGGTACACCAACTCCAGCTGACCCACCAGGTTTTGATAATCACAATAATATCGTTGATGATATTCCAGAATTACCACCATTACCTGAAGACAGTCATCATACCGTACCTACAGTTCCTACGAATGATGATAATACTGGTGATATCCCAGAATTACCACCATTACCACCTACAGATGGAAGCACAGAAACTACTCCACATGAAAATGAACCAGGTAGTGCATCTCCAGCTGAACCTCCAGCTCCTCCTAGTGAAGATGAAACTGTACCAGAATTACCTAAAGAACCTGATGCTGGTACAGTAGTTAAACCTCCGGTAGCTGGTAATGATGATATTCCACCATTACCACCAACTGATGATGAGTTACCACCATTACCTAGTGAATCTACAGATACTCATACTAGTGAGCCTACTGTTAAGATCCCAACTACAATGCCAGATGGATCTCCATTACCAGCTAATGCTACAGTAGATCCTAAGACTGGTATTATTACAATTGATTCTGTAGACTTTATAACTGAATATTACCCAGATGGAAGAACGTCTGTATCTGCCAAGGACCGTTTATAGGCCTTGGAGAACATCACTATAAGCTCACACCAAAAGGAGGTGGTTTGTAGTGAGAAACCCAAATATGCTTAATCAGGTTTCTACAGTAGATAAATCTATTCTAAAGATGGATTATGTCCCTCAGTATGATTTACAAGACTGGGAATTGAATGACCCTAAGGAATTTGATAAATTTATTAAGCAAATTGAAAAGAATGTACGTAATAGTATTGAATATAGAGAACTTATTCAATACTTACGTCTTTCTTTCAATATGGATACTTGCTCTTTCTATAAGAACGTATCAAATAGAGATAATACAAGTATTAAGATTCATATCCATCATGATCCAATTACGTTATATGACATTTGTATGGTAGTATATCGTAAACAGCAAGCTTCTGGACAAGAGTTTGATGAAGAAACTATTGCTAAAGAAGTTATGTGGATTCATTATAATGGAATGGTTGGTTTAATCCCACTATCAGAGACAGTACATGAATTAGTACACAATAACTACTTATTTATCCCGACAACTCATGTTTACGGGGAATATAAGAAATTTGTAGAGATGTACGAACCATACTTTACAATAGACCAATTGGAAAACTTACATGAGATTGAGAAAGCCACTGCTTCATATGATCATGCTAAGAGCCAAGAGTTATTGAAAACTAAGTATATGTATATCGATGATAGTGGTGCTTATGACTTACCTAGAAAAGAATTCATACTTGAATTATTGAAAAAACGTAAGCAAGAGATAATTAATACTTTAAATCCTAGAACACGTTATTAATTGGATATAGAATTTATATCCAAAGAAAGGATTAAACATGAAAGACTTTGACGTATTACAAGAATTATCTATGCAATATGATTTAGGTCATTTTAATACCTTGCAAGAAGACGAAATTAAAGCAAAAGCTATTACAGTAACTGAAGCCGTGGAATCTTTAGACTCTGCATTGAAATTTGATGCTACTATGATTCCTGTCGTTGAGTATACTCAAGACAATGGCGAAAAGTTAGTTGTAATTGCAGCGAATGATTTGGCTCATTATATGGAATGCGCTAACTGTGCAGATTCTTTAGAAGCAATTGACCACATCTGTGATAAGAACTTGGTTCCAGATGATGCTACGTTCACTAAAGCCGTTCTTGTTGATGATTCAAAAGTTAAATTCATTAAGGAAGCAACCAAACAAAATACATTCTCTAAAGAAGCAGCTGAACTAGTGGGTTTATTAGAAAACTTACAAAGCAATGGTATTAAGATTGTCACTAAACACAAATAACTATTGATTCTTATAATAACTATCCAGTAAGGCCGTTATTGGTCTTACTGGATATTTTTGTATCACACTAAAGGGGGTGTATAGAAAGTGTTTGATATTTACGACCCAAGAACTTTGAACTTATTTACAGATGCATCAGTTAATAAGAAGAGTCATACTAGACAAAATAATGATGTCGTAGCAGGATGCCTACCATTGTTTTATTCTGACCAGATGCAATATCTTGATAGATGTGGAAAATTCTGGATGTTAGAACCAACGTATCAGTATATACGTAAGACAACTAATAACTATGGTGAACTATATGGTCTTCTTTTAGCCTTTATGTATATAGAGCAAATGACTACAGGGAGACAAGTATGTCCATTTACTACATTTAATATCTTTAGTGATAGTAAGATTAGTGTATGTGCTCTTCGTGATTGGCTTCCAGGTTGGTTAAGAAACATGGATGAGAACGGTATTATGTATAACTCATCTGGAGCCCCTGTAGCAAATCAAAGTCTTTATCATCATATCTTAGCAGTCATATCTAATATACCTGATTGGGTAAATATTAGAATATCTCATATCAATGGGCATATAGATACAAGAAAATTATTGCATATTAAGAAAGCCTATAATAACTTTTTGAATTCTAATAGCTATAATCAAGAATTTGTATCATTTAAAGAGTACTTTGAATTGGCTGATGACTTACATAAAGCCAATAACTATATCGATAATTACACTAGACAAATGCTATACAATAGTAATAGTACTGGTGTATATGGTAGACGTATAGAAGCAAATATGCCTATTATAACTGAAAGATATCCATACCCAGATTTCCGTAGAATATCAAAGATATTTAGTTTTAAATATAGTAATCTTTGAGAAACACTATCATAAGCACTTATACTTAGTTCATTTACTAAAATACATATAACTGAGGAGAAAGAAATATGGCTAAAGCAAAAGAAGATACTAAAAAGAAATCAGTAAGCAGTGACCGTTTTACAGTTGCTGAAGTACGTGAACAGTTATTAGCTACCATGATTAAAAATAATCAAGACATTATGCAATGTGCAGCTAATTCTGAACAACTACTAGAAGAGCTAAATGACATTAAAACTAAAATGGCTATTCTAGAAGAAAATCAAAAAGATAACCATGCGTTGATTGAAAAACAATCATCCAAATTAGATGAATTTGCTGAATTTGATGGCGAAATCTCAACTAAAGTTGATACTATGGCAGCTACATTAGTTGATCATATTGATAAATATGATAGCAACGTAAAAGCCCAATTAGAAGATAAAGCCGAACAGCTTAAGGGTATCTTAAATGTAGCAGAACCACTTGAAATGGAAGCTATTAAGCCAGTATCTGTAGACTTAAGAATTGTATATGTATTGATCGTTATTATGATCATTATGAATGCGGTAATCTTGTATCGAATCTAAACAAAAGTCCCATATAGGTCATTGACCTATATGGGTAACTTTTTACTTCAGATATCACATATAAGAAACAATCTTTTCTTATAGGAGGTAATGAGAGATGAAAGAATTAAACATCGAATTTATTCTAATGAACGACTACAGTGGTAAGGGTTCTACTACTGAAGAAGCTATTGAAGATTACAAAAAAGGTAAGACAGAGTTTCTTGCTTATCATACTGAAGATGGTAAGACTAATTTAGTTATAGCTAATCAATTACAATACTTATTTGTAACTGATCTTACTATCGAAGAAGTTAATAAGCAATTCTCTACGTTATTAAAACTATCCATCAATACTGTATTTGATGAAGTAGTTGAAATCACTTCACCATACTTTGAAGTGACTAATGATAAACTAGTAGCGTATGTATATGTAAATGGTAGATTTAGAATATTGATTCTTGATGCTGCTAATGTAACTAATATCGTAATGGAACCATATGCTGAAAATGCTAATCCTATGGAATTAACAAATCCAAACTTTATTAAGAAAACTATGGCTGATTTAATGGCTAGTACTGATAAAGCTCAAACCCATGAAGACCTAGTACAAGGTGTTATGGCTAGAGTTAGATACGGATATAATGGAATCGTATTATTCGGAGACATGTTCTTCAATAATAGATATCAGCTAGATAGCAAAGAGCTAGTTGATTTATTCAAGAAAGCTCTTATGGATATAGTTAATCCACCAGAAGAAGAACCTATCCAGACTAACAATGATCCAGTAGAAGAGCCTACTGAAGAAAATCATGTACATTGTAGATGGTCCTATGAGGAGCCAGAAAGTGAAACAATTAACGCAGAAGATTTAGATAATTCCGAAGACTAATACATTTAATAGCACACTGGGCACTTATGGCTCAGTGTGCTTAATAACCCCCTCAGAAATGATAAATGAACTTAATTTATAGATGTATATTATAGCTATGATATTGAACAGCTATTCTTTTGGCTGATGTTTTATTTCCGTCAAGAAAGGAGAAAGTCTATGGATAAGTTCAGTATTGATAGTTATTATATACCCCATGGACAGATGGGAGTACAAACTATCACAAGAGAAGAGTATGAAGCCTCACCTAGCATGGGTGAACAGTTCATATCCATTTCAAAAGTAGAGGGGAACCCTCATGTGTTTAAAGAAACAAAAGGAGAAAGAAAAATGTATTTCGATGCGTTGCGGACACGCAACAGACAACAGCAGGCACAACCTATGCCTGTGCAACAAGTACCTACACCAAATGTAGATACTACAAGCTTCCAATGTGAAGTATTAACCAATAAGATTGAAACTCTCAAGGCGAAGAATAGAGAGCTAATGAAACATGGAGAGAAGTATATACAAGAAACCTTTGATAATGCAGACAAGATTGAAGAGCTTAAGAAGGAACTTGCTGCACTTAAAGGTGAAGTATATAAAACAAAATCGATGTTCATCTCATTGGCAGGTGAGGCAAAAGAAGAAGAAGTGGTTATCGAACCACCTAAACCTGTGGAACAACCACAACAACAGGTGCAAGCTAATATTGCTAACCCAAGCAATTTTACACCTGAAGAGCTAGCATTCATTAATGAGAATGCAGAAGCTTTCAATCAGTTGACTAATCAAATGCTTCAAATGCAGGCTCAAGGTCAACATGTACCAACTCCTAGTGAGATGATGAATGGTGGTCAACCAGTACAACACCAACACAGTCAAAACTGTGGGTGTGGTCATAACCACGTTCAACAACCTGTACAGCAACCCATGCCACAGCAACAAGCGCCTCAACCTCAAGGAAGAATGTCTTGGGCTGATATGGCACAAATGGTAAACCAAGATATAGCAGATAAACAAATGCAATATCAACAACCTGTACAACAACAATGGCAACAACCACAACCTGTAATACAACAAGTTCAAACAGTTCCAGCAGGTGTATGGTATGGTATGCAACAACAAGTACAACAACCACAATGGCAACAGCCAGTGCAACAAATGCAAATGACTCAACCTCAAATGCAATACCAACAACCAATGCCACAACAGCAAGCACCTCAACAACAAGGAAGAATGTCTTGGGGTGATATGGCACAAATGGTAAACCAAAGTATAGCAGATAAGCAAATGCAAGATAGAGGTGTTGACCCTAATGTGCATTTTGACTTCCAAGATGCTGTACCATTGTATAAAATCTATGAGGCTCAAGCACAACGTGATGCTATGATGGCTCGACAAATGCAAATGCAATACCCACAACCTCAACCGCAAATAGCAATGTCTCAAAATATGGCTATGGGTAATGCACCTAAATTTGATTTCGAAACAGCAGTTCCTTTGGATTATGGATTCAATCAACCACCAATGAGTGGTATGAATACATTTATCCCACCAACTGCTAGTAGAATGCAACCAGATGCAAGTGGTTGGCATAGACCACTAGGCAACTACAGTAAAAAACAAAAACGTACATTAGCTGAAATTGCTGCAAACCGTGGTGTAACTGAAGAGTCTTTAAAGACTCCTACACAAATGACTTGGCAAGAAGCTGCTCAAGCTGAAGCTATTGCTGCTACACCAATAGTTCTTAATAGACTTCAACAAATAGCACATGAGAAAGGATACAAGGATATCCAGACTCTAATTACAGCTGGTGAAGTTGACTTTGATGCTATACTTGAACAAGTAGCACAAGAAATGACTGACAAGGTATATGGTGAATTGACATCTACACCTAAAGATGACAGTCTACATTTAGCAGATATGCTCCCTGATGTATATGATGCTAAGAAATGGTTAGGATTTGCTAACCGTCCAGAAGAAATTGAAAATGATATCCATATCAGAAATATGTATATCAATCGTCTTAATGATATGGTATGTGGTATTCCTCATAATGTACCATGGAAACCAGAAAATACATATGAAGATGTACTATCATTCTTAAATGCATATCCAGATCGTGCTGATTTGGAACAAGAATTCGTATTAGAACTATACGAAGACTTATTGCTATCTCGTGGTCAAGACCCTACTGAGGGTGTATTCCCACAACTCCCTAAAGGACAACGTATTATTAGTAGCCCACACCGTACATACTTCCATGGTGCTGGTCTACCTAATATCACATCTAATACTACATCTGCTGCTCAACAGCAACTAGGTATGCAATACCAAGGACAGATGATAGATGCACAAATGTTGGCATATGAAGACCAACGTCGTAACTGGGAGATGATGACTACAGTTGGTGGTCATCCATTAGCAGGTTATCCTGTAAATCCTAACTGGCAAGTTATGGTAACACCTAAAGACTCCAGTAGTCTTAATATCTTAGTGGACAAATTCTATGTTCCTGTATATGATGTAGGATATATGGAAGCTCCACCTAATGATAAAGCTATTGCTGATATGCTTAATAATCCTAATCTTACTCCAGAGCAACGTGACTCTAAAGTTAAAGAAATCAATGATTATAAAGCAAGATACAATGAATGGCTTAAACGTTATAACTGGGAACAAAACAAACAAGTCTTGTTTGATAAGTTACAGTTATTAGTAGATAAACGCACTATCTACGTTAAGCAAGTAAACAGTGCAAGATATGACCAAGATACTTATAATCTATTAATGGATAGTATCGGATCTTGTGACCGTGGTATTGCTAAGATGCAAGCAGAATTACCTACACCAAGACCAAATGATCCTGTTTGGTGTGATGAGCAAAACTTATTGTATGCCAACTATTTGATTGACCAATACAACCAACGTCGTGAAGAATTTGAACGTCGTGCATTGCGTAGATCTTGGCAAGCTCGAGGTAATAGATTGGGATGGACATTCCCAATGGATGAAGTTAAAGCACAAGTACAACAAAACGACATGCTTAAACATTTCATTCCAAATACTAATGTATTAACTCCAGCGGAAGCATATCTCTTCAACAAGGAATCTGCACGATTCGCTAAAGAAGAGTATGAATCTAAACATGAGAACGCTCGTAAGTTCCATGAAGATAAAATGGCTTGGTGGAAAAGTATGTGGGTAGCATCCTATATGGTAACAAACCAAGTTAATGAAGAAGAAGCTTCTAAAGTATATGATGAAGAAGATCCATATGGTTTGATCCATCAATACATTTATGACCCAAGACTCCAAACAGAATCTTCAAGAAAGCTTCGTAAAATGGAAGATTGGGAATATCCTGATTGGGATATGTTAACACAAAAACGTCGTATTGATTTCGATGAAAAAGAATTACGACTTTATAACTGGCGTATGAAGAACCAACGTTTCCGTGATGCGGTTATTCCTGCACGTCCAGCTCCTGAATGGTCTGCATTCCAAGGAAGAAATGGTCAACCTATTATGATGCCTACAAACTTCTATCCATGGGCTACAGCATTCAGTAACTATAAAGCTACAGGTGATAAAGAAGTCGATAATAAGAACTTCGAAGCATGTATAGCTAGAGCAGAAATGCTAGAAAAGGCTCACCGTAGACCAACTGACTTATCTGAAGAAGCTGGGTATTATAAACGTGCCCCATTCCAAGAAGCATTAAGCAGTTATAAGCATAAGACTCGTATCGGTCAAGTATCTGATTTACTTGAAGAATATGAAGATGACGAACAATTCAAAGATATGATGAATAATTATATCTACTTAGAAGAGACTGGCAAGCTAGCTGGATATGATTATAATAAAGATAGAGTCAACTTTGAGAACTCTATTCTAGAACAATTCCTAGCTGTTGGTCAAGAATTGCCTAAAGGGTCTTGTCTAAAAGATCCTGAATTTGATACTTACAATGGCAAATCTATGGATTCTATTGCTAAGCATCAAGTTGAATTAAATATGCAAGCTAACGATGCAATCAAAGCATATCTATCTCCAGAATTAGGAGGCACATATGATAGTAGCAAGCACATTAGCTGATGATGTAAGACTCAATCTGACAAATAGTAATGTAGACGTAAGAAAGATACATCTAGATGCAATGTATAGGTCATTAGCTTATACAGTACCATTAGAGAGAGCTTTTGATGATCTACAAGGGCCTATGGTTGAGGACTTATTCGATGCAGAGACAATCAAATCTATTAAGTTAGTAGTGACTAACCCAAAGATTAAATTCTTCAAAGATAAGTTTAGAATCTTAGCAGGAATACTAAACCCACTCGGTTATATACTAGCACATGCTGGTACTAACCGTGTAGTATTCCAACCACAGTTTGATGATTCTTTCGTAGTTAAGATTGGTTTAGATATTGCTGGGCGAACTAATAATCCGAATGAGATTGTTAACCAGAAATATCTTAAACCATTCGTATGTAAGTGCTTTGATACCACGGATGATGGTGTTATAGGTACTTTCGAACGTGTAGTTCCTATAGAGAATTTATACCAACTATGGTCTGTACGTGAAGATATCTTTGATATTATGCGTGCAATAACTAAAAGATTTATAATCGATGATTTCGGTACTGAGGCCTTTAAGAACTGGGGAGTTCGTAAAGGCTTTGGTCCAGTATTACTAGACTATGCTGATATGTATATTCTAGATAAAGATACAGCATATTGTCGTAAACCTATAGACTGGCATAGCACTGCAGTGTGTGGTGGAGAGCTAGGCTACACTCCTGGATATAATAAGATTATGTGTAAGAAGTGTGGCGGTATAGGTAAAGCTAAACAATATAAGGGCAAAGAAAAATTATCCGTTTATGTTCCGTCTAGGGGGATTGACATGGGAATCAAATGTACTATTAAAGTCGGTGGTAAAACTGTATTCAGTACTGAAGAAGGTTTCACTAACCAAATCAATGAAAGTAAAGAAGAATTCGTAGCTCCACATGAAGTAGTTCTTAATGATTATCGTCAAGCTATTGATAATATGAAAACTGAGACTGAAAAAACAAGAGAGCATAACGATGAACACTTAAAAGCTCTTCTTAAAGAAAGAGAAGAACGGGAAGCACTTAAAGCTGAAGAAGAAAAGAAAAAGAATGATGCTAAGGTACGCATCATTGTTACAGCTAATGGTGTAAAAGTAATTCGACCAGAAGATAAGAAAGAAGAGCCAGTTATTGAGAAACCAATCAAATTGATTACTCATGATGGTAAACCAGTAAATGTGGTTGATACTACAAATGGTAAAATCTATGACTTTACTGAACCTGTAGAATCTGAATCTAAACCTGAAGTTGTAGAAACTAAACAGGAAGAAAACAATCAGGTAGAACAACCTAAAGAGGTTGAAAACAAGGAGAATGAAGAAACAATGAATGATAAAATGCTTATGAATATGACAGACATTAAACGTTTCAAACAAGTATTGCAAGATCGAATCAATGACTTTATGGGGGAAATTGAAACCTATGAAGATAATGAATTGAAAGACATTGTTAAAACACTATCCCTAATCAAAGGTAAGAGTGAAGAAAACAAACCAATGTTAATTACAGAGATCTTACCTGACTTCTTATGTATTGATCTTGACCAAGATGGTTTTAAAGAGTTAGATGGTCCAGTATTATATACTGTACGTGCAAACTCTTCTAAACTATACAGTGTGATTGGCGAAGATATTGAACGTCTAATCAAAGACATTGAAGATGTACGTATTGAACGTGAAGCAGAAGCTCAAGAGTCTCGTGTAGCTAGTAATAAAGCTGGTAAACACAAAAAAGTAAAATATAGTAATAAGAAGTTTGACGCAAACTTCTAGTTAGGAGGTTTCAATGAATTATGCACCACAAGCTCCAAGTCCATTTATTATAACCAATTCTACCATCATGGTAGATAACTTATTAGCTAGTGGACGCCCTTCAAGGGTTATTGCAATTACAGATGAACCTATGGATGGTGGTGGGATATTAACTATCCCAGCCTATCTTCCACCATTTGAATTGGTAGCAGAATACTTAGATGCACAAGAACGCTACAATGGTAACGTAGCAGATCAAGTATTTAGAGACCAGTATATGGCATACTTGCAATCCAATAACACTGTCGTTTTGAACAGTGCATTGCTTGTAGCCACAGGTTTACTTACAGGTAAACAAATATTACTATATTTCCCTAAAGATGAATGGGATAGTTTCAATCTAATCCCTGAAGTCTTATTAGCATTCTTCCAAGAGAAGCTCCAAAGTAAAGTTCCGATTGAGAGCATGAATTTGGGGTACTCTGATGATGCTTATGCTATTTATCCTGATATGGGTGCTGGTTTTGATGCATTGATTTGGTTACAGCAAAGCAATAATATTTCCTATGAGAACTTTATTGCTTTATTCAGTAGAGCCCAAGCATCTCAAGCATTCATTCAAAATGTCTTGTACAACCAACAGCCAATGCTTATGGCTAGATATGGTGATAGACTATCTTTTGAAGATGCTAACCGTATTGCTAAAGATACATATGAAGCATCTTTACGTGGTACAAGACCATCTATGTTTGTAAGGAGTTAAGATTATGAAACTAATCTTTACAGACACAATAACTTCTAGATTATATGAAGATCTCTTTAAGTTAAAAGAAGATATCCATATAACTAGGTTAGAGTCTCTTGAAGGTGTAGCTGAGATTATATATGCATTACGTAATTATGATCCAGCTACAAAGGACTATGATTTCATGTTTGGTGATAGTGTAATGAATCAATCTCAAAAAGCTTTTAAAGAGTTATTTGAAATTGCTACATGTGTCATCAATAACAATACAGCTATCATAGTAATTGATATGTATAACGATTGGTTATACAATATTGCTGAAGTAATAGGAGACTTCTTTAAAGAAGAATGGGGTATTGAACCAATCTATATCCGAGATGTAACAGATCAAAAACTGTTACAAGAATATGACTATTTTGAGTCAGCAGAAAACTTAGACTTTCCTAGTATCAATCAATCGTCTGGTCTATACGCTCAAATATTACAACAAATAGCAGAGCATAAACCTCTAAGAGGTATGCCATCTACATATGGTGTACAAGTAAGGAGTATGTTTACTAATGAGCTTGTATGATGAGGTATTAGCCAGACGAGACTACGTATCAGATATAAGAATGGTAATCGATAGTAATATCGTGGAGTACGATATTGAGAAAGCCAATCTTAATATACTATACAAGTATGGAAAGATTGATGATAAGACATATGATATGGTTTATCATATGGATAGATACAATAGACAATACTTTATGGGAAATTTTATACGAGACAGCCATCTCAGTTCTACCTTAGCTGAGGGGATTAAGAAGGCCAAGTTAGCCTTTCTCGAGAAAAATGAAGTTCCCTTAGTATCCCTACTGGAGATACGTAATGATGCGTTATTTCTCATAAATCCTAGTATATTATACCCAGAACTTGATGGTATAACTTTCAAGGCAAAGTCTATATACTATGATTACTTAGAGCTAAATAATATGAGTATCTTCTTTACTAGAGATATGCTTATGACATATTTCGAAGTTAAGGGTATGCCTAATAGGGTTGTGGATTTACACATCCCATATTTATTGAAGTCTTTTGATAATATAATCAATATCTATAAGAGAGATAAGCGTAATGCTATTAAACAGCTCCATGGATTATACAATGATTATATTGAACGTAAATTGGATATAGGGTATTATAGACCATTCAATATATTCTCTCAGTATGAGTTTAGAACTAGTTGTAGTCAATTCAATCTAAACTATGTACCTGAGCAATATAAGAATGCAATTGATATTTCATTCAATGAAAGAATCTTAAGAGAGTTTCATTCATTACTTCTTCAAGATACATTATAGACAAAAGATATCCCCATATAGGCAATGCCTATATGGGGTATTTTGTTTTTTTTATAGTAAAAGTTAATATTTACAATTATATACTATAACTGTGTATGGTAGATACAGCCACCCACAGTAGCTGTATCTAAGTTTACCCATACACTTGTAGACTTATGTCTACATGCCGAAAGGAGGTGACTCCTATGAACGGTCGAGGATGCGTAGGTAACTACGCTAATCAACTAGCAGAAAGATCTGCCAACTTAGATTGGCAGATCAGAACTGCTATGAGCCTAGTGGCTGATCGTTACGCTGGTATTAACAACGTAACGCATCACGAAGCCATAATGGCTTACCGATTCCTTAAATCTCAAGGGATCAAAATGACTATAACTGAAAATCACTTATAGTCATTAATATACACGGGTAGTGTTACACCACACTACCCATGTATTATTTTTTTGTAATAATAACACGGTTGCAGTGAGAGTAGTCTACAACCGTGCCACTATAAGGAGAGTAATTAGTTGACTACGTAATATCAACTAACCATGAAAGAATTTATAGGATGATTATCCTATGAGTGAATGTAATAGAAGAAGTGGATGGGTTCCGTCTTCTATTACAATCTTTGTTATATTAGTTATTAATAATAAATTTGATAAGTGATATCGATACCTTTGTTGAGTTCGATTAACTGTTCATTAGGGAAGTTCAACTTAGTTAAAGGACGGATATCTTGGTAATGCATTACACCATCGATTTCTTTACGCCAAGCATAGCATAAGGAGATAGTATTAATACGTGCTTCATTAAGACCTACAGTATTAACGAAGAATTCACGACATTCATCTTCAGTAATTTTAAGATGGATTTCAACCACAGTTTCTACATCTAAGTTTTTATTAGTATTGTAGATCTTAGCATCAATAGGTGTACCATCTTCGAAACGACGAATCAATACAGGTTCAGTTTCGAATGTTTTGAAGTAATAAGCAACACGGTTACCAATTACTTTACGACCATGGTAAGTCATTTTCTTAGCATCACTGATATCTTCAGTTACTAATGGATAACGGAAAGGAACCAATGCTTCAGGAGTAATCCATTTAGCATAGTTAACTTCACATACTTGAGAGTTTTCACGACCACAACCATCAGTACCAACACAGAATAACATAACTTTTTCTGCTTCTGCTGGAACTTCGAATACACTGTTTTCTAATCCTAGTTCAGTATTATAGGAAGGAGTGATTTCAGTAGTTGGTGCAAATCCGAAATGTGCTCGAGCTGTGAATTCAGCACCAGGTAAAACAATTTTATTTTTGCCACGGAATAATACTTTATCAGTACCCAAGGCTCTAATTACAATATCAGTATCACGGTATGCATGAGAGTGAATAGATGCTTTCTCTTCAGTACCGTTAAACTCGTTAAAAATGAGTTCTTTAGTATTGGACATGTCGACCTCCATAAATATATTTATCGTTATTTAAGCTTAAACTTTATAACTATGTTAAACTAGGCTTTATAGAACGGGTTAAGCCACATATGGTCATGAGCCCTTGCTGTATCTTTAACTTTGAAGTGTACATTACTTCCCATAGTGTCATAAATGAATAATGAGTTGATATGATCATCAAGCATCAATTTGACATCTAGGTTAAGTTTATCATGCACACCATCTAAACCATCAATCTCATCTATTAATGGTTTCAATACAATGTATTTAATAATATCCTTAGGGAGAATATCATACATATCAGCAAGAATAAGAGTCTTATACCACCAGTTACGTAAGTACATCTTATCACAGAAATGTACAGCATCTTTAGCTAAAGACTTGATATGTGTATTTACTATACCATCAACTATATCAATACTGTCATCATCTTTAATCTTACAGATATACCAGATATCATCTATAGCTCTAATGGTTTCAAATAATCTACTATCAAATTTATAGATAGTATTGATACCCATAACTTCGATCTTATAAGATTTAAAGAAGTTAATGACTTTAGCTACGTATTGTTTAATAAAGTCTAAACCAACACCAGGGAATGAGTTAAATAAGTATTGGTATTCGTTACTATTAAAGTATCTTTCTACGTATTTAGTAATATCAATACAAGTATTGATGATACGTTTTCTTTTTTCTGTAAGATCACCTATATTACGGATACTATCAATAAGACCAGATAAGTCTCTATCTCTATAAGTCAAGAAATTATAGTAAGACTTATTAGGCTCTTTACCCCTATCGGCTTCGAATGGCATCTTAAAGAAGTCATTATTGTATTTGATTTGCATTAACGCTTCATAGGTCTTCTTATAAGCATTATACTCACGATAGTTATTAGCATCTTTCATATGAGTAAGAAGACTATTACGTAAAGCCAAGTTATTATTAAAAATTTTCAATAACTGTTTAGCCGAAGTCAATGGAGTCTTATAAGATTCAAACTTATCAGCACCAGTATAATCTAAGTCTTTATAATATCTAGGACCACGAAGCATCTTTTGTAATACACCTAGGTCTGCATCGAAGTTAAAGCCCATAATATACATAATCTTTTCAGGATCTTGCATGATATCATCTTCAAGATTATAGTATTCATACATTAGAGAGAATAGTGTACACATAATATCACTAAGTCTAAACATTTTAAACTCACGAATAGATGGTACCTGTAGCATAAGTCTATCTTCTAGTTTGACTTTATCAAATAATAGATTAAAGAAGTAAGGCATATCAAATGCGATCTTAGTCATAGACATTACAGAATCAATAGTAATGTATTTTGTACGTACATAATTAAACTCTTTATCAAGAATCTCTCTATATACATCTTCTTTATCCATTTCACCAGTCCATAGCCCATCACCCTCAGTCATTTTATCGTAAGGGATATGGTTATTTTTATCTTTGATATACTTATCACCAGATTCAGTTAACGGAATCTTAACGAATTTCAAATCATAGTTTTTTTCGTTATCTTCAACTAGTTTCTTATTAATCTTGGCATTGATATAGTTAAAGATAAACTTGATTTTAGACCCATGTTTTGCCATCTTAGCTTTATCAGTTAAGAAGATTTTACCATTAATGATTTCATAGTCATTCTTAACTAATACATATCCATCATCCATAACCATCATCATACGGTTATTATTTGGAGATTCCAAATATCCATCAAATGGGAATGGAATAGTAATACCTGTAGCATCATCTGCTATATCAGCCATTACCATCTCAGATTTGATGTACTTATTATACTTCCTGAATATAGTATTATAGACGAAAGTGATATTGAATCCTCTAGTAACATCAATAACTGTACCATCAGTAAACTCAAAGATATCACCACTGATTCTATAACGTTCTGGAGATACTAATGTACTACCAATAGTTACAAATAACCCATTATGAGATTTCATATAGTTAAAGAATGGGAATATGATTTGGAATTTATTAGTACCCTCAATAGGTGTAGTAATGAATTGGTCTTCTATATTGATAGAAAACTCATTCTCTGGATAATCATAATAGTAGCATACGACATTATCAGCTATATTCAATAAGAACTTAGTATCAGTAATCTCTATACCAGTATTGGTATATCTAAATCTAGATTCTTCTAGACGTCTACCATTAACTAAGAGAATAATCTTATTCTTCTTAGGTATATATCCATCATATGGATACTCAAGAGATAATACACTTTGTTTATTATTATCAACTGCAACTGTTTTAACTTTCTTATTAGTTACAGTTTGGTCTTCTGGATATGTATATATCACTTCTATAGTAATACCCTTACGCATCAATAAGTTTTGTTTATTAATATGGAGAGTATTCTTAAGAATGGTATACTCAGTAAATGCTAATGGGTCTCCATTTACATACACTTCGATGACATTATTATTGTTTATATATCCAGCAAATGGGAAATTTAGTTCATACTTAGTTTCACCAGGTGTAGTTACAGTAATAGTTTGAGTTTCTGTATGTAATGCTACTGGTCTAGTATTAGAATATATAAAGTTAGTATTAACCACACGATCTTTAATAAACTTATCATCACTATCTATATTAGTGATATTAAGTTTACCATCAGATGTCAATGTAGAGAAGTATCTATCTTTTTGAAGATATACTGATGCAGTATCAGCAAAGTATACACCATGGTCTACATAGTCAATATCTTCTGGTACTTCGGTAATGATAGTATTAGATGTATCTTTGGCTTTAGTTTGAATAGTTTTAAACTTAAACTTGTATTTATCAGAATAGACAAATAGAGCTATAAGTTCTCTATTAGCATTAGTATCACTAATATTCCAATCAATATCATCAGTAAAGATAATCTTAGTAAAGTCATCATTGAATCTATACCGTGTTGGGTCTATAAATGTAGAACCAACTGACAGTCTTAAACCAAATCCCTTTTCAAAGTAAGTATCTTTATCTACAGGGAACTCTATAGGAACTTCTCTTGTAGTATTATCCACTATAGTGATAAACTTAGACTCAGTCTTAATAGTATAATCATTGATATTAGCTGGAATATCTGGAGTTTTATTGCTCAAGAAGTCAAACTTAAGTGTAGTCTTACCATCAAGATAATGCTCATTTTCAAATACTATCTTATGCTCGATTACATTATACTCGGATGGTGGTATTAGTAAGTCATCAGCATACAGATGTATATAATTACCCTTGTCTAAGAATTCAGTATCATTATTAGGATATGGTATAGGGATATTATTCTTATCAGTTATAGGCATAGTGCTTGTAGCAGTATCCATAACTTCTTCGGTATCTAAGTAAGTTTTGTATTTATAGTTAAATACATAGTCACCAGTATCAGGGTCAGACTTTCTATCTTTAAGAAGATAGTATTTAAAGATTCTAATATCATCAAACCCAAATAGTGAGCATATATCAACCATACAAGTTGGTGTAGATTTGAATTTCAATAGCTTATTAAGATTCTTAACCATAGCTATTTGATATTTCAAAGGAATCTCATCATAGTATGGTACATCATGCCATTCAAATATATAGCGAATACATCTTTCATCCAACACATCTAGTTTGATAATATGCTCACCAGTTTCAGAGATAAGATCAATCATAGTTTGTAATAGAATAAAGATAGTAATAAAGTTAGTATAGTAATCACTATCGAATCTATAAGCTTCTGCATATACAGTTGCCATAGTATAAGCACGGTTTACTATATAACGATTCTTAAATTTATCAGATAAAACTTGTTGGTCTATACGTGGTAAGTATAATAACTCAAAGTTATCAGCTTTACGTGCAGCATATGCAGTAATACCAGATGCTATATAGTTTAGATAAGCATATGCTGGTCCAATATACCTAGAGCGTAGATCGTCCATTATACCATGATCTTCTAGTATATTTAATTCAAACTCAGACATTTCATGCATAGGCTTACTAAAGTCTACACCAATATTATCTTTACGCAAATCAGCATCTACATATAAGAATGGCATGCCTAATGGTGGTTTACCCATAATCATACGATAATACTCATTATATTCTACATAGTGATTTACAAAGTATTCGGATGCAAACTTACGACAAGTTTCACGTTTATTTAATGGTATGAGTCGTGGATCTTTCTTAATACCCATCCAATATTCTCTACCTATTTCACAGCGTGATAAGATAAGATCATTATACTCATAAGCATCATATGGTGCTTTACCTTCGATAGATTGTATATATAGGTCAGCATAATACATAGATGCTTCAGACTCTTTAGAGTCTGCTAAGTCTTTATCTTTTACTACTGCACCTAATGCTAAGATTTTACTATAATATACAGTATTATCTACAAAAGGCTCAGGTGAGATTGCTTTAATAATATGAGAAAGTCTCATTCTTTGTAGTTCCTCCCTTCGGAATGGAATTATTCGATTACTACTATGTACTGACCGTAATAGCCTATTTAGCCCAACATCAAGTTAATCGTACCTATTTGAATAACAACAGGAGTGTTTAGAATATGAGTCAACCATTTCCGGACTTAAGCATTATTACAAGTCCAAATAATCCAGTTATAAAATCTCCTTTTGTACCATACCAATTGGAGTTCTATCAAACTAAATATTCCCTAATGGATATTGATAGATATACAAGTTTTGTAAAGAATGCTGTATCTAGATTTAGAGCATCTAGATCTTATAAGAATTATAAGTTCTTCTTAATGAATCTAGGTATGGATAGATGCCAAATCAATAATAATATCACTATGGATATGGCTACTATTGAAATGCATCATAATATGCTAACTATCTTTGATATTGCTTTTATCATTACAGAGCATATCATTAATACTACAGGGTATATTACTTCATTTGACTTAGTACAGCATTTACGTAAAGTTCATCATGAGCATAAGGTAATGCTTGTAATGTTAAATTTAACAGCTCACCAACTTTATCATAATACAAATAATTTTTTCATCCATCCAGATATGTGTTTTGGTAACTGGGGAGCTTTCCTAGAAGAGTATAAATACGGCATTACTATTGAGATTGCCAATAAAGTTATACGCTACTTAGATGAAGCTATTAAAGTCGGTTCCACACAAGATAATGGATTGATGGAAGTTCGTGATCATTTAGTGAATTGGAGTCGATACAATGAGTACAACCTTGGAAATCAGTCTTACGGTAATACTAACTATTAGTATTATAGCTTTCTTCTTTACAGTTAGTGTAATCATTAACCGTGTTACATACTTCTATGAGCAACAAATGGCTTTTAAACGTTCTCGAATTAAGATCGATGTACGTGAAGTCGATAATATGATTGATAATATGATTCAAGAGGGTATCAATGAATTCTTAGTCATTAATAACTTAGCGTTCAATGATGATAACTATATTAGAGAGGATATAGAAAAGCAAATGCGTAAATACGTATCTGACTATATAATAGCTAGAACAACTCCAGTATTCTTGGAGAAAGCCCACTATGTATATAGAAAAGAATCTTTTACTAATATAGTAGCTAATAAGATCATAATTGGTGTAACCTTGTATGTAGCAAAAAACAATGCTGAAATGAAGAATAGATAGAAAGAACCCCATATAGACAATGTCTATATGGGGATTCATTCTGCTAATTGCTTTATCGAGGTTTACCATTGAACTGTCATCGCAGACCAATGATACTATAGTGTTATATAAAATTAAATATCTAATCTATAATTCTCATTATAGTTCTGTAGTTCTTCCTCTGACATATAGTTCTTAAGTAGTTTATCTAAAGCAAGGTCACCAACCTTGTCTTCGAATAAACCACGTACGTGATTATGGAATGTATTCAAGAAGAAGTATTTCTTATTCTTTATACATCTAATCATGAATGCTTTATATAAATCCAAGATAGCATTTGTAACACCAGTATGCTTATACGCTCGGAATAAGATACCAGTTAAACTAGAGAAAGCAAGTATATCAGAATAATCTAATTCATCAATAGCTGTAAGTATTACACTAGTGATATTATAGTCATTCTTAATATTGAACCAAGCCTGATTACAAGACTCTAGATAGATTAAGATATTAGAAGCTTTGTGTTTAACACAAAGACCCAATACAGTACCATCTAGCATATCTAAGTATTGCTTAGCATAGAACTTGTATAGTGCTAAATCATCATCAGCAATAATAGACTCTAAGATGAGGTCTAGAGAGACCCCATCTTTAGTTAAGTCATGAATATATAATATTCTTTCTGCAGCTGAAAGATTCTTTAGTTTAGCCGAGTATTCCATTTGATTCTCCCCTTAATGTACCTATTATACTTCTACAACATCAGTCAATTTAGCAAAATCTTCTGGGAATAATTCTGCAAATGTACCAGTATCACCAGTATAGGATGCAACTTCTTCCCAAGTCTTAGTTGTGTAGTTATAACGTTTAGTTTTGTCTTTAGTGAATAAAGCTAAACGATAACGGCAAGCATTAGCACTAGTCACTAGAGGATTAGTTTCATCTACTAAGATATGAACGTACTTAGCATTATATTCTCCTTTTTCAGGAGTGATGATATGATGTTTACCAGTACGGTCATAATACAAGCCACCTTGCCATGCAGATACTGCACAGTTACCATCTAAGATAATTTCCATAGGAGCTTCTGGTACAGCAACTTCATCTGAAGTTACACCAGTAACTTTACCTTGTTTATCTTCTAAACGGAAAGGTACTATTGTAATATCTGTACCTTTGATGGTTTTGATATTACGATTATAGAAGTATGGTACGTATTTAGTATATTTGCTTGGTTTGCCATATGTTGTTTCACCAACAATAACTAAGTTTTCAATATCACTTAAAGAGCCATCATGTGTTTTATGTTTAAGATAAGCACGATAATCAGATTCTAAGTAGTATTGTGCTAAGTTATTGTCATAAGTTGTAAATGTTTTAGTGTCAGTATCATATCCACGATCTGATTCTACTAATAGATGGACATCTGCATTTTGTCTGTCAATAAGATTATTCTTATAGAAATCTACGAGATGATACATTGATTGTGTATTTACAGGATCAGGAGAGATGTTTAAGCTGTAAATATTTCTACCATCGCTCGTAGTATTCTCGCTTGGTCCATCATTAGTTTCACTACCATCGAATGGGAAATCTGTATCACAGTATACTGCTTTAGTAAACATCCAGCTGTATTTCTTATTAGGGATAATCATAGTATTAGTTTTATTATGATATAAACCGTTGCTATCACCTAAAGCATATACATCTTGACCATACTCAGTGTTAGCATATTTCAATGCGGTAGCATCATTAAGTGTAATAGTATAATCTGAAGCTGTTGGGTTATAGTTTTTAAATGTATTTTGTGATACATCATCATTAAATTTATAATACTTATAATCTTCTTCTGTAGGTGTAAGATAATCGAACCATTGTCTGTACATATAATGGAACTCTTTATCTTTATTTTCAGCCCAAGCTAGGTCACAATAATCGAAGTATTGTGTAAAATCATGGGAGACTACAGATACGCTTAATTTAACTAGATTGTCAGCTTCTTTAATCAAGAATGCTGTCATCTCTTCTGTAGGTTCTACAGCGATAAGAGTATAGTATTGGAAAGATACATCTGTAATAGTAGCATAGTCAGAAATCTTACTAATATTATTCTTAACGTATTCATTATCAGGACTCAAAGTAGAATTGATAAGAGTGAATTTAGATTTCCCTTTAGGCACATAGATTTTGAATGCTGTAGTTTTATTACCACCATGGATACCAATAACACCCATACTATTTTGTCTACCATTTTCACCCATACCAGCACGGTTACGTAGAATGAGTTCTTCGTCCATGATAATAGTATCAGTAATAACTGCTTTTACATTAGGATTACCAGATACAACAAATTGGTCACATTTGATTACTGCAGCATATGGAGACTTGCCATTGATATAGAAGTCAGATGTATATTCAGGTAAAGATGCTGTTCCTTTACATTCGAAAACATCGCTAGTATCTTCTATTTCAGCAGTGCTTAGCATAGTTAATTCATCTTCAGTAAGATCTGCTTTTGTTTTCAATACAATACTATCATCATTAAGATTTACTCTAAGATTGTATGTAGTATCATTATTATACAAATCAGTATACTTAGGCATACGATAGCTAGTATTACATAATTGGCCAAAATGACGTTTACCAAAATTAATAGTGATATTACGTTTATCCGACGGTGTTTGTTCCATAAAGGATTTTGTTGGCCATTGGATAAGATAGTTCTTATCGTCTGGTACCGTATATGTAGTCAATCCAGGAATAGCACCAATACTATTATGGTCAATCATTTCAGAAGAAGCAGAATACATAAAACCATTACTAATATTTACAGAGCCACCAGCTAAGCCAGTAACCACATCAGCAGTTTTAATCTTTTCTTCCACTTTATTGGAGATTTTCTTTACATCATTAGCTAAACCAGCAGTGGTATTAGCTGGTGCTACCCCTGTGTCAGAGATAGCCGCTTTTACATTTTCAAGATCTTTTTTAATTTCTTTAAACCCATTTTCGATATTTTTTAAAATGAGTTCAGTAGTACTTTTTGATTCAGGCATCTAGAATCCTCCTATTGAAAATAGTCAAAATTATCTCCACCCTCAATATCATACTCTTCAGAGAATGTTTCATAATCTGGGTGGTTTTCTGGTTGAATCTCATATGGAGTCATATCAGAACTATTTTCCCAACTCATAGTATTATAGTTCCAATATTTTGATTGATCCATATTATAGAACATCATACCCATTAAACAAGCACGAATGTCTCTTACGATAGGATCGTTTTCGTTAACTAAGAAGATAACGTATTTAGCATTCTTAAATAAACGAAGATACATACGAGAAACTTTAGAACCACGATATTTATATGGGCCGAATGTTTCTTCACCCATCTTACACCCATCAAGTTTCCAAATCATTGGTGTTGTAGGTGCTTCAATTTCTGAATCTGTTTGAGTTTCATCTATATAGAATTTACCAAACGTCTCTTCTGCTAAGACATAGTCAAATCCTAATTTTACATTAGTAAGACTAACTTCTTTGATATGTCTATTATAGAATGGCGTAATACATGGACCATTCTTATCATACGAATTTTCACTTATATTGATACGTTCAATTAATTCACCTTTGGTATTTAACCATTTAATTTCACCAAATGATGCCATAGTTTGAAGATGCCAACGATTAAGTTTAGCATTATTATCGATAGGTAGAGTGATTTCGATCACTTTATCTCTAAACTCGTTTTGATATTTTGGATAAAATAAATCCAAACTTCTACCAGTAATGGCTTTCTTGTCTAAATTAATCTTATAGATTTCTTTAGATGTAGCCTCATCCGTATAGGTTGACATACTGAGAAGCGTTCTATTTGTCATGTAACTAATAGGCTTATCTATAGTATATGGCTTATCTTTATAGGCAATATACACATATTTTACTAAGCTTTCATTGAAAGTTGCAGTAACGTATCTATTAGATATAGGATAGTCGCCATAGAATATACCTGTACGATTAGCACTTTGTAGATTGAGTTCCATGCTACTACCGAATATAGAGAATTCTTTTTCTTCAAGATAGCTACGAGCGTATATCGTTGACTCATTAGCATTATTACCCCAACCGAATAATGTATTGCTAGGAGTTACACCAATACTATATTGCTCTTTGAATATATTTCTAAAAGAATATTCGAACCAATGTTGGATGCTCATATTTGCTGTATATGGTTTCCATGTCATAGTATTATAGTCAAAGTATTCACTTCTATCATAAGTTAATACGATAGCTTGTAATAATGGAAGCACACTACTGCTATTACGAAGAGATTTCATAGATACTTTAGACTTATCTACAAGAATTCTGAAAGTAGCATCGTTGTTACTAACCATAGTAGTTGCTTTGAAATTACCAGCCAATAAAGGATCTACTGTAAAATTCTCAGATACCCAAATATCACCATCTAGATATATGTCTAGTTTATTAGGGTTAATGGTTGTACGATTGGTTCCATCTTTATCACAAATTAAACTAGCCAAGATAAGATTTCTATTTAGTGATAAACTGTTACATACAACTGTCTTAATATTCTTATGCATACAAAGACGGAATTTATTACAGTGTAATAATGATGGACTATCAATAGATTGATTATTGATACTAAAATCACTATGGTAATAAGGTAAGGACACTTCAACATCATTATTTTTTACCATATTAATAAATCTAGTGTCAGTAGTTATACCAGAGTTCTCTAAATGGTATTTATCGATCAAGTCCTGAGATACTTTACTGATGTTTAAAGCGTCATCAATCAACTCTACAGATAGTCTATAATTTACATCATTATAGTTTTTAGGCATCTTGTCTACAGGTGAACGAAAGGCTGTCATATACAGACTACTAATATGATATTTATCATCTTTAAAGATAGCTTTAATGATAGGCTTATTACCATCTCTATCTTTATACTTAGCAGCAATTTTAGGATCAGTAGAACGTTTAGCTATATTAATAGCTGAACTGATGCTATTCATCTTCTCAATAGTAGGCCAAATAAAGCCTAATGGTTTAGTAAATACAAATGTATCTGACATTGGTATTAGTGATGTATTATAATCAGTACAAGTTTCGGGGTTTATAAAATTATTAAATAGCATCCCAACTTTAAGATTAAACTCACCATCAACTAAACCATCAACCGTTCTTTCTTTCTTCAGTTTCTCGATAGTTTTATCTTGAATTTTATGGACCTCTTCTGGTAAGGTATTAGTTTTACCAGAAGAAGTTACACCTGTAAGCTCAATAGCTTTTTTAGTCTCATTTAAGTCAGTAATAACTGTACTAAACTGAGTAGATATATTATTGAGAAGCTGGTCGGTTAATACTTTATTATCGTCTGCCATTATTCTCCTCCACGAAGATCTTTAACCATCTTTTCTAATCTAGATAAAGATGCATTTAATTCCTCTCTAGTAATATAATCACCACTAGGAGCTGGTGTACCAGAGCCACCACTAACCTGAATCCAACCAGTAGTAGTTTTAGTATAGATTGTATTTGTAGATGTAACTAAACATACAGACCCATTAGGTGCAGTAGCATCTAAATCAGCTACATTAGCAACAGGAGCTTTCCAAGTACTAACTGTAGTTACACTAGCACCAGCAGAACCAGATTCGGATAATTCATTAGCAACGAATAAACCATTAGTACCTAATGTAGCTTTAATAGTATCATTATACACAAAGTCTAATGCACCACCAGTACCAGGTTTAATAGTCCAGTTTTCACCAATAGTTGCTTTATTAGTAGCAGCATCGAGTTTAGCTAAGAATTTAAGATCAGCTTCAGCTTTAGTATATGTATCATTCCAACGAGTCTTTTCATCTGTAGTTACAAACTTATGAGTTGCATCTTCAGCGATCATAGTAGCTGGATGTGTAGCAGGATGCTCATAATTAGTAGCACCCTCTTCGATACCATCTAATTTAAGCTTATCTTCCTTAGACATCTTACCATCAAGAGTATTAGTAGCTAATGGTATATTTACACTAGAGATAGTATCCCATGATGTACCATTATAACGATAGATAGAACCAGTACTAGTTACAGGAACTACCATACCTTTCTTAGGTGTAGTATATGTAGTTGCAATATCACTATAATTAGCAACACCAGGTTTCCAATCCATAGAAGAAGCAACTGCATCAAGTTTAGCAGTCAATTCTGCATTAGATGGTAAATCACTAAGTTTAGATTTTTCATCTGGAGTCATGAATTTACGGTTAGTATCTTCAGTGACAATAGCAGATGGAATTGCTGTTACATTAACTACAGTCTCAGTTTTACCATCAATGATAGATTCAGAAGCAGTGATACCACTGAATTTCATTTTGTATGGTGTAGCTAATGCTGCTGCTTTAGCTGCTGTACCAGTGATATTAATATCCATGCTACTAGGGTTAGCACCAGCAATAACATGACCCTCACGGTCTACTAATACTTGACTAAAACTACCTGCGGTTAGGTCAGTAGAAGTCTTAGGATGCACATATACAGTATCTGTGAATTTAGCATTAGCTGGTACACTAGAACCAATGGTAAAACCACGTACAGTATCTGCATCAATATTACCTAAAGATGATCGATCAATTTGTAAATTAGTTACATTAAGATTGATATTACCATTAGCGTCAGGCCCAGTAGATGCTGCTGTAATTTTACCAGAAGCACTTACAGTCTTTATACTATTAACTGCATTATTGTTTCTCTTAACCCAATCTTTAATACGTTCAATCTCAAGATTAACGAATGATGTATTAGCAATCTTAGACGAGATATCTCCAGCAGCAGCTGTTGGGACCGTAGGAGTACCAATAAAGTTAGGAGAATCTTTTAATGCAATATCACCAGTATTAAGACCGGCAATAGACTCAGCTGTCTTAGCTTTAGCTGCAATACCACTAATATTTACATCATAAGTACCAGCTGATAAGTTAGATGGGCCAAATTTACCATTAATAGCACTAGCGTCAATAGATGTGATATTTAAAGTTACATTATTAGAACCGTCGAATAAAACAGATGGAGCAGTTACCCCACCTGTAAGTGCAAAGGTCACTGTACCTTTAAGTCTGTCAGCAGTCTTAGCTCTCTCTGGAGTAAGACCATATAGAGCATTGTGCACAAATCTAGTAGTAGCAATAGTATCATTCCGAGTATTCAACTCAGGAGTAGGCGCTGTTGGTCTACCAGTAAATGCTGGATCATTGATAGGTGCTTTGGAATTCCAAAACATTTTTTCGATACCAGTTACATGAACCTCATTATCATTCATATGTCGATTCAAACTCTTTTGGAGATTTTTATCAGAGCTATTAATGAGTTCCCTTAAATCTGGGGATAAATCATTATAGGTTATCAGATCGTATTTTTCATTGAAATCTGGCATTATATAGCCTCCTTTCACCAATTTACTACTATGTTTCAACAGTACTATAATCGTTGACTATAGGAGGTTAATAATAACTATGGCAATTAGAAAAGTATTTTTAAATCCTGGCCACGACCCTAAACTTAATGGAAGTGGCTATGCTATCGACCCAGGTGCTGTAGGCTCTCGTACTACAGAAGCCGAAGTTGTTAAAAAAATTGGTGCATTAGTAAGCCAATATCTTCAAGCTGTAGGTTATGAAACTTACATTATGCAAGATGATGACTTAGACGCAGTATGTGAAGCAGCTAACCAATGGGATGCTGATATCTTTGTATCTATTCACTGTAATAGTGCAGAAAATCCAGCAGCTGAGGGTACTGAAACATTTACTCATACTAGTGCAGGTCCTAACTCCTTATCTACTAAATTGGCTATTAATATCGACAATCAATTAGTTAACTCTTTAGACTTATATGATCGTGGTATTAAATCTGCCAACTTCTGGGTATTGCGTAAAACTGATATGCCAGCGGTATTGGTTGAAACAGCATTCATCAATAACCCAAAAGAAGAAGATAAGCTTATTAATCAAGTAGATGAGTTTGCTAAAGCTATTGCTCGTGGCATCTCTGATACTGCAGCTCAAGTATAATCTATATCATGAATACTGCTGCCGATGTAGAAAAAGCTCTCCAAATAGATACCGTACCGTCATTAAATTCAGAAGAAATTCAATATAATGGTAATATAGTAGCCTATCAAGGAGACTATTATATCTTTATCGACGGTAAATGGTCTAAGTTAGGTAAACAAGTATCATCTAATACTAATAACCTAACTGAAAATGAAATAGAAGATATGGAGCCTGAAGAAATGGATGATACTTGTAAGTCATACTATAGACATAGATTATACTTTTACCCTCTAAATATAATTAAGATGGTAACTGTATTATTCTGTGGTATAGCTTTAATGTATTCTTTATTCATTCAATCAGAGACTGTAGCGGCTACACTTGCTGGTGGGTTATTAACCTATTTAAGCCGTGGTAGTTCTGGATCTACTACAAACAATTATCAAAAGAATGATAAGTAAGAAAGAAAGCCCTAATGGTTATATGCCATTAGGGCCATCTTTTGGCTTACTTGAACATCCCAGTAATTCTAAAATAGGAGGTTAAAACTATGCCAGAGCAAATCAATTATGATTTAGATAGAGATAAGCTTGGTTTAAACGAGCTTAGTCTTAAACTGCGTGATATGGTTACAAAATCATTTAATCATACTAAAGATGATGTAATACATATTACTGCAGAAGAGCGAGCATTATGGAATACTGTAGCAACCATTCCTAATGTAAGCAATAATAACAATGGATTTATGTCTATAGCTGATAAAGTTAAATTAGATGGAATAGAAGAGCAAGCCAATCATTATGTACACCCTAAGAAACCTAATGCTGTTCCTGGTAACTATATTACAGTAGATATTGATGATGAGGGTCATGTCATTCGTGGTTATAACCCAACTAAGTTACCTATCACTGTAGATAATGCTGATAGATTAGGTGGGTTAGTGCCAGGAGACTTTGCTCCTATAGCTAATCCAATCTTTTTAGGTAAGCCACAAGCACCAACCCCAGTAATTAGTGCTGACAGCACCAAGATGGAAATAGTTAATGTAAAATATTTAGAATCCCATATCTTCCCTTACGTAAGATCTCGTGTAGAACCAACTGGTGATGGAGAAAATCTATTCTGGATTGATTCTACAAACATCTTAAGCTCTTATAGTAAAGAACGTAAATGGCATTCAGTATATACTGAAGCTAGTAAGTATATGCTTGCATTAAATGAAAAGATTGATGTAAATACTCAACCATCTGACTATGCAGCATATCTAAAGTTCTATGGACAAAAGAAATTATCTGCATTAAACTTAGATACGGCTATTACTGGTACTAGAACTGAAGAGTTTGCTACTGTAATGGGTATGAGAGCTGTAGACCAAGATATCTCCCATGAGTTTATCTTTATTGGTAATGACTTATTCATCCGTAGTGGTGCAGATAACTGGGATAGCCTAGTTAAAATCTTTGATAGCAACGATGAAACTGTAGCCAAGACTAAGAAAGCTATGGAATTTGATATAGATAACGGAAGCCTAGTAGTTAATAGTGGTGGTAAGAAATATAAAGTCACCCTAACTGAGGTATAGGAGGTTTACTATGTCATATCATGATAGACAAAGTCTAAATCAAACTATTCCTAGGCATATATCTAAACAAGAGTTATCTCCATCATTACGTAATCGTATACAAGATGAATATGACCATATATACAATCATAGTCTACATATTACAGAAGAAGAACGGTATAGATGGAATCAATCAGCTAAACGTGTACTTAAACCTGCTACTGTATATGCTGATGGTTTAATGACTAAAGAAGATAAAGCTAAACTAGATAGTATTGAGCCAAAAGCCAATAAATACGTGCATCCATTCTCTAATGTAGTTCCAGGTAGCTATCTTGAAGTGACTACAGATGGGTTAGGGCATGTAATATATGGCAATAACCCAGCTAGACTTAATATACGAGCTAGAAATGCTACTAAGTTAGGTAATATAAATCCAGATGAGTTTGTATCACCTGATAATGCTTTCCTAAAGGGTAATGTATCGTTTAGACAATATCCTAATGATATAAACCATCTTAATTACCCTATAACTAAGAAAGACTTAGTAGAACAGTCATTGACTACAAGCTATTATATTAGTGATGACCCTACACCTAATCTTAATAAGATTAGAATTAGCCCGACTACAAATGTAGCATCTTATTATGATGCGGATTCTAATAGCTGGGTTAATATAACTCTACCTAATAATATTGCTAGATTAGATTCTAATGGTAAAGTTCCATTGAATCTTATGCCAACACAAGGTCTTCCTATAGGAGCTATTATACCAACACTAAGTGCTAGTATAGATCTTATGAAAATAGATGGATTCTTACCATTAACTGGTATTGAAGTGGTGAAGAATGAATACTTAGATTTATATAACTTTGCTAAGTCATCTAATATACTTGTACCATATTCTGAATATAGTAAGTTTGAACGATTACCATCTATTGGATTCTTCTTTGATAATGGTAATACTTTCATATTACCTAAGTTAAACGATTTCTTATGTGCTACTAGCAATATTAGTGATACTGGTAGATACACTCCATCATGTACACCTAGACAGACTAGTACGTTTAATACTATGGCTAAGAATGACTTCCTAAAAGAGTTTGACTATAATAATAGAAATGCTGTAAATGAAAGACTAGCTTGTTATACTGGTGCATTTAGAATAGTAGAACGTCTAGGACAAGCTACATATTCTGGTGTAAGAAGATATAGTGGTAATAGTGTACTAATCACCAAGTTCAATTCCAATGAAGGAAATGATAATGATTGTACTATAAATGAACCAGCTCATTTTAATACTGTATATATGATTAAAGCTAAATACTAAAGAAAGGAGTAGCTATGTCTAAAGAACAAGATGTAATAAAATGGTGGCTCTCCTATTCTGAAGAAGAAGCTAAACGTCGTAAAGAAGAATGGTTAGATGAGCACAATAAATCTAGACTACGTAATGAAGTATTAGATAAGCTCACAGAAAAAGAATTTAATACCGTATTACATAATACCATTACTGATATAAGATTTCATATGACTGATTCTTTTATGCACATATCTAAAGCAGAACGTGAAGCATGGAATAAAGTCACATATGAATCTTTAACCAAGTTAGTGTCTACGGAATCTAATGGTCTTATGTCTAAAGAAGATAAGAAGAAGTTAGATGATATACATGAAGGTGCTAATAACTATACTCACCCTAAATATAGACCAGTAACATCTTATAAATTTAAGAAAGTTGATGAGTATGGTCATATCTACGGTTCATCTGAACCAGAGGTATTACCAGTGACTGTAGACTCTGTAGATACATTGAATGGTAAGCCTATTGAATATTTTGCTAAGAATAATAACCAAGTATTCAATAATATAACTGTGCCAGATGTAGATATCTCTACGGCTAAAGATAATACAGCTATTAATTATAAGACAATGAAGTCTTATGTATTAGATGGTGCTATACAAGTCACTAATAGTAATACAAATCTTGATACAAGAAAGCTTTGGTATAATACTAAAGATAATAAAGCATACTATTATCAAAGTAATATATGGAAACCATTCTCTATACCAGATAAACCTGTAACTTATAATGATAATGGGGTTATAGATAGTTCTTTATTACCATTAGTAGGATATCCTATAGGGTCTGTAGTTACTGTATACGGTAATACTACCCCTCAAGGGTGTTTATTATTAGATGGATCCATTATATCTAAGGCAGACTACCCTAAATTATGGGATAGAGTATCACGATACTATAAGATAATATCTGATAACGAGTATAACTCTTTACCATATGAGCATGCTACTACATACTTCTCACTTGTAGCATCAGATTCTGATAAATTTAGATTACCAAATCTTTATAATCTACATTTAAGACCTACGAGTGACACTAATAAGCAAGGTGTATTGCAACCTAATGTTAGACGTGCTAATATATATGGTACATTCCCAGTAACTCCGTTTAATGGGTATTCATTCCCAGAAGATATTGCACTTTACAATAAATATCCTATCGTTAAATGTGAACAAAGATCTATATCTACGTTTAGTTATAGATATCCTCACTATAATGAATGGGGGTATATGGGTTATGAGTATGCTAATAAGAATCGTGAATCATTAGATAATTACTATAAGCCTATAATAAATGAATCTAGTCAAGGTTTCTCTCCTAGATCTGTAACTGTTTTGTATTGTATTAAAGCTAAATAGGAGGTAGCTATGGGTGACTTTAATAATGAACTAGATAAAATTAATAAAACCGAATTAGCTTCCCCATTAGCTAAGCTAATTAACGATGGTTATGCCCATATGTATAACCAAAATATGCATACATCTGAAAACGAACGTGATGCTTGGAATAAAGCAGCTAATACTGTATTATATAAAGCTAATATAGATTTGAATGGATTATTATCTAAAGAAGATAAAGAGAAACTAAACTCTATAGAGTACGGTGCTAATAACTATACTCACCCTAAATATATGCAATCCAATTCAGGAACCTATATATCTACAGTATCAGATGATTCTGGTCATGTAATATATGGGAGTAATCCTGATTTCTTAGATTGTACAGTAGAGAATGCAACTAAGCTTAAAGATACAATCTTTGGTGAATTTGTACGTACATCAAATCAGGTATTTGGTGATAATGTAACAATAAATCCTAATTCTGATATCTATGATGGTACACCTGTTACGTTTAAAAACTTCAATGACTATAGATTGGATAAAGCATTTAGTAAGGCTACGGCTATATCTACAGAAGATGATGCATTATTCGCTCAAGATGGTACATCTAAGTCTTTACATTATGGGCAAAATAATGATATCTTATTATTTAAACGTACATCATCATCATTGAATATGTATTCGCTAGTTAATTCTAGTAAAACTATAAAACTAGTAGATGGAAAAATACCATCTAGATATATTCAAGATGATGGTGTGCCTATTGGGACTATACTATTCTGGTTAGGGTCTAATATACCTGATGGATATTTGCCTATGAATGGTATGGCTGTACAGAAATCATTAGTACCAGAGCTTATTGAATATGCTAATACTAATGGTCTATTAGAAAACTGGAATAATATGATGGAAAATAAGTACTATAACGCTAAGTTTGTACTAAAAGATGATAAGTTATATATGCCGACTTTTAATAGAGCCATTACTGTATCAGCAAATAATAATAGAAGCCTGTCTGGTAACGTTTCTGAATGGATTACTAAATATATTCGTGGTACATTCCAAGTAGCATCTGGTGCTATACAATGGAATCCTCAACCTAATGAGTTTAATTCCAGGCAAGATACTGGTGAGATTCACGTAAAGACTGATGATGGTAATGATAAATTCCTAATACCAGATCCATCATCAAATTACGGGGAAACATATTTAACCATGTATGATAGTGGTGCTGTAGTATCAGCTGGTGATGATATGGCACCAGCTATGATGACTGTGAATTATATTATCAAAGCATCCTCTACAGGATTAAAACTAAACTACACTAAACAACTAAACTATGATTATTATAATATAGATAATGGTAATCAAGTTAGATTTAGCGATGTATTAGACCATATCAAGTGTAATAATCATAGACCTATTGTTGATGTGACTATAAGTAATAGAGGTATAGCTTTTAGTAACTCAGCAGAGATTAATGGCGTCTATGATAAATTACGTTATGAACGTTTAAATCCATATAGACAGTTGATTATTCGAGGTTTGGGTAAATCAATCTACTATCCATATAGTGTAGATTTAAACGAAAATAACTTAATCACTATTGCAGAAAACAAGGTTCCTGATAGCACATTTACTATTCAGGTGTCAAAGGCCGATCCATACGATAGAATGGAAAAGTTTGACAGTTTAAAAACTAGACTTGCTAGTTATGGAGTAACGCTAGTAAAAGTATAATTTTTAATCAACCGGAGGGTTAGTGTTTATGAACTATTTAATCAATCAAGTGAAAGCTCACTTGAAGATTATTATTGCTTTTATCGTGATTATCTTAATTTCTTTACTGACTATATTGTATTTTAAGCATGAAGCTAATGTAGAAGCTAATCGTTATAGAGAGATTCTTGATAACGTAACTAAGACTGCAGAATACAATAAAGAGTTGGCTAAAGAGAATAAACTAGTAATGGCTGCTATTGATGACTTACGTAATAATAAGCCAGTAAAAGAAACCATTACTAATAATAATACAGATACTATAAGATATATTGAGAAGACTTCACCAGAAGACCCTGATGTAGTAGTCAATAAAGAAAAGACTGCCAGCATTAGATACAATGGAGAAACTTTCAGTACACCCTTACAATCTTCTGCGGCATCTAGTGTAGCCAAGGAAGATGGTACAGTGGAAATTAAACAAAAAGACGAAGTTGTTATTGATGTAACTGATATAGCTAATAGACAAATTGCTGCTCATGACTTAATGAGAGATAAAGTCGAACAAGAGCTACGTGATGATATCAAGAAACTTAAACACGAAAACAGAAATTACAAGATAGCTGGTGTAGTTTTAGGTACTGCTGGTGTAGGATATGCAATCCACAAGGCAAAGAAATAGGTCAATTAGGTGAAACATAAAAATAAGTCTTTATTTTTATTAAAGGTGGTGATGAAGTGGACTTTGAAGGTGCTACTGGTGTACTTTCTATGGTTAAGGATATCGGTGCTATAGAATTTATTCTAATCCTGCTAGTGGCATATGTAATCTACTCCAACCATACCAATACCCGAGCAATTCTACAATTATCAAGAAGAGAAGAATCAGCTAAGCCTTCTGATAAATCAGCACAATCTGAAGACGCTAGAATGATTAATAATATGATTGATGATATGAATCAGCACCCATATACATTAAATAAACTAACTGAGACATATACCAAAACAAATACACTAATTAAACACAGACTCAAAGAGACTGCTGATACACTTGGAGCTGAACGTATTTGTGTGTATATGTTTCATAATGGTGAGCATTCTGTTAATAATATACCTTTCTTAAAGACTACTTGTATTTGTGAATATATAGATAGACATAAAGGGGCAACCAGTCTACTTATGACTCACAAAGGTGTACCTATTAACTTAGCTAGTGACCTATTTAAACGTATCAATAACCATCAGATTACAGTATTGTACCCTGATGATGAAAACGTTATTGATAGAGTCATGGCAAACTTCTTCTATAGAGAGAATGATAATAGAACTACAATAGTAGTTACTATATATGACTCCTCTAACCAACTGGATGAAAAACCAGTTGGTTTTCTAAGTGCAGATTTTGAATTTGACCATAGGTTAAAAAGTGAAGAACTTAAAGACTACTTCACTGAACTTGAAGAGCTAGCAGACTACTTATCAGTATCTGTATTAATTAGCTATCTTTTCTTTCAAGCTAAAAAGGAAAAAGAATAAGGAGGAAGTTCTTTCATGTCTAAACCCCAATTACTTAATAGACTGAAAAACAAAACTGATTTAGTTACCTCTGGTAATCTGTTACAGTATTCTGATACTACAGGTAGATTAGTAGAAGATACTGGTTTAAATACCCAGCAGATTAAAGCAGCAACGCTAAACAATGCCAATATCGTTAGTCACTTAGCTAATGATGGTATCCATGTAACTAGAGAAGAAAAGAAGTTTATTACACAAGATCATACAGATCTTAATAACCACTTAGTAGACGCATCCTCACATATTAGCCCTACTGATAGGGCTAATTGGGATGCCAAAGAAACCCCTGAAGGTGCACAAGCTAAAGTTAATATGGCAGCTGCATCTTTTAATAGACATATGGCTACCAAATCCATTCACGTTTCTAATAGTGATAGATTGTCTTGGGATGATAAGTATACTAAAGCTGAGATTGATAATAAGTTTGTACAGCTAGAATCTAATAATACTTGGAAAGAAGCTGTAGATACTTTTAGTGAGATTGATATCATGTATCCTTCTCCTCAGCGTGGTTGGACTGTATCTGTAAATGATACTAATATTACATTCCGTTATGATGGTGATAACTGGATTCCTATCTCTAGTAATGCTGTACCTATGGCTACAGCTGCAGTAGATGGTCTTATGTCTAAAGAAGACAAAGGCAAATTGGATACAGTAGAAATGGGTGCTAATAACTATGTGCACCCTAACAATCCATCTACAAGACACGTATCTGATAAGGAGAAAGCATTCTGGTCAGCTAAGGCTGAAGACCGTAATGCCACTTATCAATATGCAGGTCTTATGTCTAAAGAAGATAAATATAAATTAGACAATATTGAAACAGGTGCAACTAACTTTAGTATGCCTAGTAAATTAGATCCAACTATCATTGAAACCGATAATGATCATTTATTCGTTACATTGGAAGAAAAGACTAATTGGTCTAATAAAGCTAGTAATAACTTAGTTACACCAAACGTAAATGGTATTATGTCTAAAGAAGATAAGATTAAACTCAACTCTGTAGATATGAATGCCAACTATTATATTCATCCACAAACACATGACCCTTCTATTATCCTAGAAGATGCTAGTCATAGATTTGTAACTGATGAACAAATCTTAGCATGGAATAATAAATTAGATGGTTCTTTAGCTACAGCCACTTCTAATGGTGGTATGTCTAAAGAAGATAAAGCTAAATTAGATTCCATCGAAGAGGGTGCTAATAAATATAAGCTCCCAGCACAATTACCACCAACTATCATCGCTCAAGACCCTAATAATAGATTCTTTACTGACCAAGAAAGACAATCTCTTGCTGATAAGAAAGACTCTAAGTCAATTCTATTAGGTACAGCAGAGTTCAATGGTAGAACTGGTACTATTATCCCACATAGCTTTGAGAATACATCATTCTCTGTAGCTATTACTCCAACAGCAAACCCTAATGGTTTGATTGGTGAAGTATGGGTTAAGAAAACTAATACAGCATGTATCGTATACTGCTCTGGTGCAGGGGATGCTAAAATTCCATTCGACTATATGCTGATTTATTATAACTAATCAACAAAATAATATAGACTTGGGATGAACACGGATCCTAAGAATATCTCTTTTTACTACAATATTACTAAAACTTTTTTGGATACCCATATAGGCATTGCCTATATGGGTTATCTACTGTCTCAATACAATGAAATGTAATTTTAGATATATATTATAACTGTGTAGTAATTATAGTAAAATTGTTTTATAGTTAAGGAGGAACAATTACTATGGAAAAGCAAAAATTTAATTTAAGAGAACTAATTGGTCAATTCAGAACATTTGACTTTGCGTCTTATGATTTGAATTGCAGTTCTAAGAGAACAGCTGTTTACTCAGCTAAGAAAGGTAACACACTTGTTACTGTATGGACTAATGAGTATGAAACTGAAGATGGTTTCATTACACCATTAATCAAAGTTAAAGAAAAAGAGAAAGTAGATGTAACTACAGAAGTCTATAAGAGTACTACATTAGAAGACATCTTGGCTGCAGCTAATACTGGTGAATTTTGTATCAGTCAAGACACAGACCACAAGACACTATTGAAAGTATCTTGCCGTGCATCTGCTAAAGTATTGGCAACGAACTCCAAAGGTAAACCTATGTTTAGATATACAGTTACTTTTGATACATTCGTTCCAGTTAATGGGTACTTTAACCCTAAAATCATCATTAGTAAAATTAAACCACGTGGACCAGTTTTCTTTAACTGGAAACATGATGACTTCTCTGATAAAATCACATTAGAGAATGCTGGTTTTGCATTTGTAGATGAAGCAGTTAATGCATTATTAGAATCCGAGGAATGGTAATATGGCAGTCAGTATAAAAGATAATAAAGCGTTTGTTAGACGTATAGCTGCATCCATAATACCACAAAAACTGGTAACTAGAAAAGAATCTGTATATGTAGGTGATGATGCACTAGTAGTTAACTCATCAATATATATTAATAACAGTACGACTTCTGAATACAGTTCAACTGGTCCAAATATTATTTTGTCTAGTATGATGATAAGACCATTCGAATTATTAGAAATGAATGGTGTTGCTGTAGATGATATTACATCATCTAAAATTCGTATCTATGATGATAAAAAATATGTGATTGCTGATGGACATAACACATCATCTTTTATAGTAGATGGTGAATACACAGATACCTTATTATTTAGTGATTCATATAACGAGTTTATTAATATGATCCAGATTAAAAATAAAAAAGTCGGATCTGTTATAAATACCCTATGTAGCCGTAAGTTACACCATTCTATTGAATATGAAGTAAATAGTAAACTGTATTCTGCTACATTGAAATCAAAAGTCAAAATAGCTAAAGACTTAGACACCTATTCTATGTATATAGAAGATTCTACTAATGTATATACGCATACTTCGGCTAAAGATATTATAGATGAATTATTAGCTTTACCGTATGAGTTTCATGGTACATGTATAAACTATAGTGCTATAGATTGTACTAGAAGCTATGGTAAATTTGTAATTGATAAAATGCGATCTGAAGCCGAAGCTAATCAAATACTATCATATGTAAATAGTAATACAAATAATATTGCTAGACGTCTTATTTAATCAGGAGGGTAACTATGTTTGATTTCAAAGAGAAATTGAGTGAAGTTAAATCTATGATTGTCAATAGTGTGAATATAGAATTTGCACCAGACATCAAAACTACAAACTATCTTTATATCAATAAAGAGAATATGTCTGCCGAAATCAGAGTAAAAGAATCTTGTCGAGAAGATTTAATGGACTATTATGAAAAGGCAGAATATGAGTTTATAAATAGAGATGACTTGGCTGAAGACTATGTTAAAGGTCTAGGTGGTGTAAATATCCTAGACGTAGTAGACGTAACTAAACATGTAATTGCTACAGATAAAGATAAACCAATCACGCTATATGATGTATTGGATTATCTTACTGCAGGGGCTTTAGATATCGTATATGATAGAGACAATAAAGTCATTAAGTTTGGTCTTAGTCATTGGAGTTGTATTACTGATACCATTGGTGATTATGGTGTGCAAATCAATGTAGACTTACATTATAAGCTACAAGTATTTAGTGAGCTATCTAATACTGACATCTTCAGTAAATTAGAAAACTATGGTGGTGATACAGCTTTTACTGTAATGCCATATAACGATGATGGTAATATCACATACAGATTTACTGTATATGATGTAGAAGATACTTTCGATATCATTAACGATATTGTGAATTCACTTATTTAAGGAGAGACAGTAATGGCTAGAAAAAGTAAGCATAACAAGATGCAATCGATTGAGGAAATTGCAGATATTGAAACTCCTAAAGAGGAGCAAACTGTTGTAGCAGAATCTACAGAAGAAGAAACTGTAGAAGAAACTACTACACAAGCACCACCATTAGGAGAGCTTATTAATGAAGAACCACGTGAAGTATTAACTTTTGATAATCTATCTACTTATGATGATAAGTTTCTTCGTGATAAGATGCTTGATTTATTAGATGCAACTAATGAAGTTGATTTCAGAATCAATGACAATAGTACGCCTATCAAGTATTATATCACTAAAGATAATGCCAGAGTATGCTTCTTCTCTAAAGATATAGAAGTGACCTCATTGAGTGACACTAGAAAAGTTATTCTTGATGCTTTGGCTAAGTTAAGTGATACTGATAAGTTACTTGGTGCCAATATAGATACAGATCTTAGTTATAAATACTATGATGATGAATCTATGAAACCGGCACTAAACATTTCACGTTATATTAGTATTGCAGATACTGATAATAAAGTAGTTACTATTGTATTCCAATACGTTATTGAGGCAGAACGTGAAGTAGCTGACATGTTTAAAGCATTATGTCGTGAACTATCTCAACGTAAGTTGAATGATAAAGTTGTGACAATTAACTACGCTAAAGACATTGGCTTAGCTGTATTACATGATGAGTATATCAGTATTGAAGACGTGATTAATACTTTGGATGACATCTATCGAGGCTAATATGAAATCTGTGTTACATTTTGAGTTAGAGGGTGAGTTAGTCACCCTCACTCGATATGATAATTTCGGGAATGTCATTGGTATTGAAGAAGCAATGTATCCCGATATTTGTATGGAAGAAGAGCTTATCTGTTGTATGATGGAGATATTCGATACTGTAGTTAAAGGGTATAATAGTGAGATAGTAAAGTTGACTACGATGTATGATGATAAATTTATCAATGTAGAAATCAATACTAGGAATGACACTATTACATTTGATAACTACTATGATGAATATCAAATGGCTGATATAATGGATACAATCATAGAGTCTAATATGACTATGGATAATTTTAGATTTCTTCGAGGTGAAATGATATGATAGATAGAGAAACATATGATGGTATATATAAGACCGTAGCAGATATAGTATTTGAGAAAGGATTAGCTAGAACACAATCCACTTCGGTATACTTAGATGGTAATGGTCATGTAGGTATCACATATTCTGCAGGAGCTATGCATATTACTGATAAAGAATATTGCTTAGGCTCTAATATGGAGATTAATGTATTCGATACTGATCTTAATAAAGATACAGCAGAATCATTAAAAGATATGCTATTGATTTTACATTCAGATGCATATGAAAGATATGGTGATGTAGAAATCAAAACCAATACATTATGTGCATTACCTGATACTATTGAGTTTGATGAAATCTATAAAACCGATAATCATTATGCACCGACAGCATATCTATTTTATGATGATTTAAAAATCTATAGTATAGATTTATCTGGATTCGTAGCACCAGAAGATATCCTCAAAATCAAAGATAGTCTAATTGACTATTTTAAAGGTTTTGAATACGAGTTCTATTAAAATTTACTAACATATTTGTATCTTAATCATATACAAATAGGAGTAAATAGAACGATGGATATTTTTATAATAGGTTTATCGTCTACAGCCTTAGTATCCCTACTGGTATATGCTAGTATTCACTTTGACTGTAGATATAAACATGATTTTTACGAATCTATATATAAGAAATAAGTAAAATCCAGGTATAGGAAATTTCCTATACCTGGTATATTTTTTAGGAGGTTAATTATGTTAGATACAGATACATTATTACATGGATATGGTATTGAAAAGTTTAGTGAAAAGCTTAAAAACTTAATAAATTCCGAAGTTGGTTGCTATGCCAAGAAACAAGTTTTTATTAATGAACGTCGTGATGACTTTAACCCAGAAGTATCACTCACTAGAGCCGTTCTTTCAGATAAAACTGAAGATGATGAAGAATATAGTGTATCAATAACAGTACGTAGAAGCGCAAAACATTTCTGCCCCAAATTGGACACTATTAATGCATTTCGTGTATTATACGAAACTGATTGGGCTGAAGATGATAAAAAACCCTTTGATAAAGAATGTAAATTTAGTATAGCTTTATCATATAATCATGATATTAAAACTCTTACATATACTCAATTATATAGCAAATACAAAGGCAAACTTTTAGATCATACTGTATGCTTTAGTGTAACTGAACATTTAGACCCAGATGCTGATAAGTATATAAATACATTATTCAACTCAGCTAGAAAGAATGATGGTGTACACAATACTACATATAAAATTTTATATACCGATTTAGTTACTATTCATATTTTATCACCATTGATTAAATATGGTATGTCTGAAACATTAGAATTTCTATATGACACTATAGTTTTAAATAACTAGTAACAAGAAATCCCAGTATAGTCAATGACTATACTGGGTATTATTTTTTATAGTAAAAGTTAATACTTACGATTGTATACTATAAATGTGTATGGTAGATACAGCTATCGTTACCATAGCTGTATCTAAATATAACCATACACTTGTAGGAGTATATCCTACAGGCCGAAAGGAGGTGACTCCTATGGCCGGATGTGTTATGAACTATCATAATACATTAGCGGAACGTTCAGCCAATGTTGGTTGGATGATCCGCTATTGCCAAGAAATAATCTATGATTACGTCTATGGCAATAACGGAGTTAGCTTAGCCGAAGCTAAAAGAGCTGAAGCTTACTTGCTCCAACACGGTATTAGTCTTACTATTGATTTAGATAAGATCTAATACTGATTAATATACATGGGTGGGTCTCCAACCACCTACCCATGTATTATTTTTTGTGTTATATGTGTATTATTTTAAACCAAACGCTTCCATAGGATCCATTTCCACCATTCTTACTTGGCTATCATGGAATGCTTTCATTGCAACGTTCTTAAGTTTAGATGCTATTTGTGGAGCAGCTGCACCAATATTCTTTACTCCTAGACGATAGAAGATATTACCAGCACATGCATTACAAACACCATTCTCAGCTTCACATAGAGAAGCAAATCTGAACTGTACAGTTTTACCAATATACTGATTCATATTTTCAGAAGTCAACTCTACTAGTTTATTTCCTTCTTTCATAAAGCAATAGATGTATTCTTTTATATTGTCTTTATTTAGAGTGATTGTAATAGTACGTTTAGTACCACAGTCGCTACCCTTATCTAATGTCTGAATGTGTTGACAAGCTGGTAATAATAGTTTTTCCCAATAGCCACCAACTTCTGTACGGCTAGCACGAGAGTAAGGACCCTCAGCTAGAGAGTTAGCAAAGTCAGCATAGTCTTCTTTAGATATACCTGTCATGTAGTTAGACATAATGATATTATAACCCTTAGTTGGATCTGGGTTTTTAGTAATACCACGAACAACAAACATGTTTTTGAAATGGTTACTCATATTAGATTTAGCACCACTATTATAAGTATCCATAGCTGGGTCATCTTTAAGAATCTCTTCAGCCAAATCCAATAGTTCTTCTTGGATCTTTAGTACTATCTTAGGATCTTTAGCATCTAATTCTTTACGGTATTTCTTAATAAGTTCTTCTTTAGCCTTATTGATTTTTGTAGTGATAGTCAATAGCTTCATACTATAACTAGTAGACAATATATTTACATAAGGCATGAACTTTTGACCTTTCATGACAAAGTCTTGCATAACTTTAAGAGTCTTTCTATTCTCTAGAATAGCATATGAGATCTCTTGCATTATATTACCAACCATCTTCTTAGTAATCGGTTTATTGATATACCCAAACATATCAAACAAGTCTTTCTCAATGAATACTCTATTGAATACCCATAACCCTACAGTTGTAACAAAAGCATTCTTATTCTTTTTTCCCTCTGGGCCATATGAACCAGCTGGAATAGTAACTAAATCATATGTATTGAATCTACGTTTACCATTAAATTCACCAAACATGCCAATTACTGTAGAAGTCTTAGCACCCATATCTTGATCTATAGATAAGATATAATCTATATCTTTAGCATTAGTAATTCTATTAGATGTACGTTTCATATCGTTATTACCTCCTTACGGTTTACTATTATGTAAAGTCAATACTTTATGTCACCAAAAACATCTATGTAATTCTAACTATTCTACCCCAAAATGGGGTTTTTACGGAGGAGAAATAAATGGACTCTAATTTTAATAAAGAAAATAAAGTCTCTTATCAAGAGCTGGCACCTAGTCTACAAGCCATGCTTGATGGTAAAGCTAGTATTACGGTTCTTAATAATCATATTAATGATAATGCACGTCATATCACAAATGATGAACGTGCTAAATGGAATGCTACATTGCAAGATGCTAATACATGGGCTAAGAACTATGTAAATGGTCTTTTAGGTGACTTTGGTGGCCAAGGTGTAACTTTGATGGATGTAGTCAAATCTAAATTAGATAAGACTGAATTCGAAAACTTTAAACGTACATTAGCACGTATTGCTTTTACTGGTTCTTATAATGATCTTATCGATAAACCATCTGGTATCTCTTTCTCTGATACTGCAAATAAAGCTTTGAATGCTGACCGTGCTACATTGGCAGATAGAGCTACTTTAGCTGACCGTGCAACTAATGCAGACTTAGCAGAAAACGCTAAACGTGTTGGTGGTATTCGTGTAACTATTGATGGTACTGCTCCAGCTAACCCTGAAAACAATAAAGAAATCTGGTTCAATACTACAAACTTGACAGTTTACTTCTACGTAAACAATCAATGGAGAATGACTCGTTGCGCTGTTGCATAAGTCCTTTAGAGGAGACTTTCTACAATCTAACTAACGTGCAACTAATGATGTCAACAGGGTGTAATCTTAGTTGCAGGTACTGTTATCAGGATGATAAGAAGAATAAGAATATGTCTAAAGAAGTTATGGAATCTTTTATAGACTTCTTATGTGATACTAATCCTGATGTCCCAGTTTTAATAGACTTCTTTGGTGGTGAACCATTAGTAAATTGGCCGATAATGAAATATGGTTTAGACCTAATGGATGATTTAGGTTTAACTGAAAAGAAATTATACTTTATGGTATCCACTAATGGTACACTTATTACAGATGAGATAGCTGAATACTTTAGAAAGTATCATGTCCATATCAATATATCTATAGATGGTACACCAGAGAAACACAATTACGAACGTAATAATTCTTATGATAAAACTATAGAGGGATTACATAAGTTATATGACCATGGTCTTTGTAGAGATATTACTGCTAGACTTACATTCCCAAATAATTATTTTGGTAGTATGGAAGAGCATGTAAGAAGTGTATTAAACTTAGGTATCCCTGAAGTTACATTTGCAGCTGTCTTAGCTGGTGGTATAACTGATGAAGAGTTAGCCACTTATGAGGAATCTATGTATAGAACTGCTATACTTATTCTTAAGTATGTAGAATATGGCTTAGCAGTTATTCCTAAATATATGAGAAACTTCATAATGATGGAACACATAAACCAAGATTTTAAACCTAGACAACCATGTCATTTTAAAACCAATAGAGGTATTGTAGTAGATACAGATGGGGTATTATTCGGATGCTCTATTGTCCCTAATGCAGATTTTAAAGAATATTCTTCTAAAGTATATTCAGATACTGTAGTTGGCAATATCAAATATGGTATAGCTTATAATCGAAATATTGGAGACAAATATCCTTGTACTACAGCAAATGCTAAGAATGACTGTATTAATTGTGAAGCCAAGAGTATGTGTTTACCATGTGCTATGGAAAATATGCTATCATCAACAAGAGACTATCATTTAGTTGCTGATGATAAATGTAAATTGATTAGAGCTAGATATAGAGTAGCTCTACGTGTTCATGAATGGATACTACGTAATAACTTCGGAAGTGCTACAATGTCTAGGCTAAAAGAGAATCATCTTCTTGGGGAAGATAAGTATAGTATAAGTTCATTAATAATATAGAGTCAGTAACTTTAAGGGGAATTTTAAGAAAGAAATGTTTTTAGAGTTTAAAGAAATAGGGAATGATGTAAGAGAAATAGTATTCTATCTTACTAATGATAATAATATTGATTGTGACTATCTACCACCTAAGGGTAAACAGTATATGTCTACTAGGGTGATAGATGCTATGATAGAAAAGATTACTAAAATATTTAAGGATTATAGACGTGTATATACAATCACATTCAAAGGCGGAGAACCTTTGATGTGTTGGGATAAAATAGTTTATATTATAGATAAACTAAAAGCCAATAATGTAATATGCAGATATAAACTATATACGAATCTGACTTTAATGACATTAGCTAAAGCTAAAGTTATTAAAGCTAATGCTATAGATATAGTTGGTTATCTTGATGGTGAAGAAGACCATAATAGTAAACACCGTACTGGGTATAAGGAAGCTATACGTGGACTAACTTGTTTACGTGAACTTAATATACTTAAGACGCATGTAACCATCCATATGACTTTAATGGAAGATACTATTAAATACTTTGAAGATAACTTTGATTTTATTAGTAAGCTTGGGGTAAAGAGTATCTTATTTGAACCAGCAGAGTCTATAGATATAACTGGTAAATTTAAGACAGCCCTAAAGAAAGCTACTAAGTATGCTTATGAGCAATACTTTAAGTTTACTAAGAATAGATTTGATGCATTATATCTTATATCATATTTAGATTACATAGTACCAGATTATAAAGATACATCTGCTGATAGTAACTTCTTTACATCTGGACAGTTATATGTATCACCATATGGTAAGTTATATGCTAATAGATTGGCATTGGTTAACGGTATTAGGCATATTGGTAATGTATACAGTAACCAATTAGTATTTCCTGATACTATTGATATCCATAGCCACCCAAAATGTCGTGGATGTGTAGCTAAGAATGTATGCCAATCATGTAGTGATATCGCTACATTCGATTCTAAATATCCGCATCAAAATATATGTCAACTAAATAGAGCTATTGCTGAAGTCGCAAGAGAGTTTATGGAAGACTGGAAATATAATACTGCTGGCATCTACAATAAGAAGATTAAAAAGAATATCGTAGAGTCTACTAGTATTATGAATAGTCTTTATAATAAGCTTAAAAGAACCTATACTATTAATGATGAAACTAGGCCAATCATCAAGTCATTTATGACAGCATATGGTAGAGATTATATTTGTGAACGCAAAGAGCCTCCTGAAAAGTTGAGAAAACTATATGAAAGATTTAGAATGATTCTCGGAGGAAACAATGGAAAACTTTACAACAGTGTACAGCAAACCACAAGCTGTAACAATGCTACTGACTAATGATTGTAATTTAGCATGTAGCTACTGCTTTGAATCTAATAAGGGTAAAGACTATATGCCAAAAGAAATGGCATTAGATATTCTTAAAGCTACATACAATCCAGTAGACCCAATGGATGGTATATTCACTTTAAACATGTTTGGTGGAGAACCATTAATGAATTGGGATACGTTTAAAGCTGTATGTGATTATGTCTTAGAGAATAACCTTAAGATTCGTATCACTGCAACAACTAACCTAACTTTACTTACTGATGAAATGATTGACTACATCGATGAGCTTTCAATCCCTGTCTTAGTATCTGTAGATGGTATCAAAGAAGTTCATGATAAGCATAGATGTAATAGCTTTGATAAAGTTATTGAGAATATGAAAAAGCTTATTGATAGAGACTTAGGATATCTTATTGAAGCACGTATGACAGTTGCTCCAGATACAGCTAAGTATATGTATGAATCAGTTAAGATGCTAGTTGACTTAGGTATTAATAATATCGCCAATGTACCAGCATCTGACTTAGAATGGGATGCTCAATCTATTCAAGATTATAAAGATAATTACGAGAAGATTCTTGATATGTATATAGATATCTTGAATGATGAAACCAATAAACGTAATATCTCTCTATATAAAGTTGACCAAGCATTAAACCTAGCATTAGAACCTATCAAAGAAGACACTTCTATGTGTAATATTGGTAATCCTAGATGGGTTATTGTAGACTGGAAAGGTGATATTTGGCCTTGCCCTGATTATCCAACTACAGATAATGCAGATTTGATTGCTGGTAAGATTGGCAACTTCTATACTGGTGTAGATGAAACTAAGGTTGATCCTAAACCTATGGTTGCTACATATGAATTAGAACGTTGTAAGGGATGTGAAGCTATCTCTATCTGTAAGTCTGGCTGTCCTTATGAGAACTATACTAAGAATGGTAAGTTTAATGAACCAACTATTGGTTACTGTACTTTACAGAAAGCCTTTGTTGAGATTATTAAAGCTTATCAAGATAAGTTACTTGAGGCGACTAATATCCGTTCTAGACAACTAAATGTCTTAATTGAAAATCTCAAAGTCAAGAAGTACTATGATGAGAAAGTTAAGACTATTAGCATTACAGATAGAGAGTTTGGTATACGATTGAATCATTTCGTAGAGAAATATGAGAATCTAAATACCAAAGGAAATGTATTACCTAGTTTTGATACATATTTTAAACATGAACTAATGACTGTTAATGCTATTATAGCAGCATTGGTTGGTAAAAAAGTTGAGTTTGTGGAGGATTAATTTTACATGCCAACACAAGTAAAAAGAGGGAATACTGTTGAATACAGTATTCCCGATAAAATAGACAGAACCAAAGATAATATAGTAGCTAAAGCACCATTAGTTGCTATAGCTAGTGCAATAGCTGTTAATCTTAAAGAAGCTAAAGCATTAGAACGTGTACGATCTGGTTTTGGTTCTCCGGAGAATCGTATACGACGTGTAGTTGATGCTGGTGATGAAGTACAACGATTTAGTGATAGTATCGTTATAGATGAATCACTTAAAGCATCTAGTATGAATATGCTATTAGGTATGGCATCTGAATTGATAAACAGTACAGTTGGTATTAGTGAATCAATGGAAGGTTATACTGTAGTTAAATATACCACACCTGGTAGATTTACTTGGACTGCCCCTAAGGGGACTAAGACAGTATTACTAGGTTTATGCGGTGGTGGTGGATCCATGGGTGCTAGTGGCGAATCCACAAGTTTTAATGAAGCCATTGTTAATGGTGGTAATAATATCTTTATTGATAACTTGCTAGCTGGTGTAACTGGCTATCAAGTATCTTTATTTGAAAGCAGATTTGGATATTATGGTAGACCAGAATCTTCTACTGATTGGTATACTAATCGTTCTGGTATGCACTGGGGTAGACAAAACTCTGGGTTGCCAGGTGATTTTATGACTACGGTTTTAAACGTTAAAGGTGGTTCAGCACAATCCATCGTAGTTGGTGGACCAGGCGCACCAAGATGGTATGGCGATGCTAATAGAAAATCTACTCAAGGGTTTGTATACTTAGCATATAAGACTGATGGTGATGATGAACCATATGGTTTAGATAAAGTATATACAGTACCTGGTACTTATGAATATACTGTACCTGCGGGGGTACGTAAAATATCCGTAGTCTTAATCGGTGGTGGTGCATTTACTATTAGTGGTACTGTCGAAAATAAAATTGAGATTGCAGAATTCTCTGATGGTCGTGGTGGTAAATGGTACACTAAAGTAGATGCTGGTAGTATATCACAAACCAGAAATATAGAAGAAGCTTTGAGTCTGGGTGATAGAGAACGTCGAGAGATGATACTAGGCTGGGGTAAATCTCGTATGGTTCGTCGTAGAGATGCTGTTGAAATAATGAATGCTTTAAAATACGAAGGACCTATGACTAGGTATGATAATCCTCGTAGCGATAGCTTCCGTGTTCATCGTGGATTTGGTAGCAGATATTTACCATATACTGCTATAGGTTATATTCCGCAACACTTACCTGGTGCTAATGGTGAACCATCTAGATTTGGTGATATAGTAGCTAATGGTGGTAATCGAGATAATATCTCTTATACAACTGATACTGGTTGGAATCTTAATTTTGATGCACAAACAGGACCAACTGGACGTGGCATGTTTAAAGATAGCATTAACCAAAAAGTTGGTGGTCCAGGTGAGTATAAACGTGTAGTGTTAGACGTATACCCTGGACAAAAGTTTAATGTATACGTTGGTAATGGTGCAAGATATGAATCTAATGGTTCTTTTAAAGCTAGTGATGGTGCTGTTGGTATTATGAATGGTGACTATCGTGAGACTTCTAGTGGTTTATTTAGAGCTATGGCTCCTGGTGACTTATACACTGGTGCTACATTGAATCTTATGATTAGTAACTTACATGTTTTGAATAAAGCATTCAATGACTTAGAGAATAAGTATTGGGAAAATGACTTATGTAAGACATCTTGTCAAGTATCCTGTCAAGCATCTTGTCAAATTGCATGTCAAAACTGTCAATATGATACTTGCCACAATCAAAATTGTGGGGGGTGGTCGTAATGAAGATATTTATGACAGATGAGCTATATGACTATATTAAGACAAGACCAGATTTTAATGAATTCCAAACAGCTTATGATAAACTCACTTATGGTGAAACTATAAGAGAAGAACTAGAAGCACAGTATAATTCTACCACTACAGGGGAATTAGCTGAATATCTTAATAAAGTCAAATCCGAAGTAGCAGATAGACCAGATTTAGTTAGATATATAGACTATACATCTGATATATCAGTACAGACTCTAATGGCTGTAATTAATGATGCTAGTTTACCTAAGAAAGATAAGATGTATGCATTACTAAGACTATTCACATATAGTTATGCTGATGGTATTCACTTTGAATATGTAGTTGATTTTGTTACCATGTACAATGCTATGAGTGCTGAAGAATTGGCTACATTGCCTAGCTATATTCATGTAAACTATATTGAATTGAATGGTTATTATTTGTATAAGACTATGCAAGATAACCATGAGACTTTTGATACAACTGCTTATGATAAACTAGTAGACCATTATAAGACAGTAAAAGAAAAAGTTAAACCATATTATAGTGATGCTGATGTAATAGACAATATATGGCTTGAAGTCCAAGCTTACTTTATTAGATTATTACATAATGACTTAACTAATACTGCTATAGATATCATATTAGAACGTATTAACTTAGACCATGAAAAGCTAACTAATAAATACAAATATGTATCTTTAGGTGTCATGTGGCTATATGAAATGTATATGGAAACTAGTTTTAATGCTAGCAACTATCATGGGTTTATCTTATGGGCATTTAAACTATTTAGATATATAGATAGTGCATTAGCTGATCATGATAACTTATTCGATGGTTTAAGATTCTATGATAAAGTCAATATTATAGCATTTGCTATTATAGTTAGACGTCTTCTTAATATTAAAGAAGTCTTCGTTTCAATAGTTCAATTACGTTTATTTAACTTAGACTTTACTGATGAATTATTCTTAGCTGGTGAGGGTGTAACTAATGTAAATCTTACATCTAAACCATCTAGAGATGCTATGCTATCTTTTAAGAATTACGTAGACGTATGGTTTAATAATAATAAGCCTAAGCTAATTCAACTTAGAGATGACTCAGCAACTATGGAAGACTTCCGTGCTATTATTCGTGATTACTTACATTCAGTCTAGGAGGTGATAGTTAATTATGGCAGATATAGAATTTAATATGAATAACCGCTATAGATGGACTATCCCTGATATTCCATATGTAGTAAAGAAAGATGGTAAAACTACAACAGAGATACCTAATAACGTAGATATAGCTTTTGATAGACATTTTGTGGATACTACAGTACGTGGTCTAGTAGAATCCTATCAAACTTGTGTAGCTATATATGCTGAGATGAAACAGTTGTCATATAACCCAACTGTAGACTCTAAGGGTAGAAACTATTGGGAATCTAGTACACCTAAGTACCAACAAAATCAAGAAGCTAATATAGACACAGATCATTCTAATAAGATGAACTTTAATAATCCATCTTCTGGTGATCATTTACATCCATCTCGTATTGTAGATCTAAATAATCTATTATCTTCTAGTACACAAGTAGATGGTAGTACATTAGAGAATATATTAGACTTCTATGGTGTATATCATCCAAGTATTGGTGGTGGGTCTACTAATATAACTGAACGTATTGTTTTAAGTAATGATAATGCAGAACCACCTAAGATGGAACTTGTAGATGCATTTAGAGATGCTAATGGTAATACTAAGTTCCCAGCTAGAACTGATGGTAAGAGTTACAATCAACCAATTAAACTAGAATGGTTTGCTAGATTAAGAGAGAATCTAATTAATACGTCTAACTTCTTCATTAAGAATAATGGTAAGTTCTATGATGTAAATGGATATTGTGTTGTAGGTTGTCAAGTAAACTGTCAGTCTACATGCCAATTAACTTGTCAACATAGACAATTAGGTGATGATTTCTTAAATAAGACATTCTTAGAATGGAACCAAGATTTACAAACTATTTATAAACTTGGTTGGCAAACATATGACCATCCAGACCATGATCATAATGTGTATATATTCTTCTATGATCCATGGGGTAGACGTTGGATGTATCGTAATACTAGATATTATGGGGATGGTTACTATCTATTACCAGATCAAAATGATATATACTCTATACGTCCTACACATCATGCGGACGATAATATGAATCTAGAATGGTATCCTGGCGCACCATATGATAACCCTAAGCAATATCATTGGGAGATGGTACGTAATATACATACAGGGAAAAATGACTTGGTTAATAAATTAGATCCGCATTGGAATGATGCTGGTAATTACTATGTGTCAGATGGTTATTGTCATAGCTGTGATAATAGATAAGAGGTGATAGTTAATTATGGCAGATATAGAATTTAATATGAATGATCGCTATAAATGGACTATCCCTGATATTCCATATGTAGTAAAGAAAGATAATAAAATTACAACAGAGATTCCATCTGATGTAGATATAGCTTTTGATAGACATTTTGTAGATACTACGGTACGTGGTTTGGTGGAATCTTATCAAACTTGTGTAGCTATATATGCTGAGATGAGTCAGTTGGTATATAATCCACAAACCAATCGTCAAGGTAATAATTACTGGGAAGGTAATAACAGATTCCGTCAAAACCAAGAGAATAATGTAGACTTAGACCATGCTAATAAGATGAACTTTACTAATCCACATAAAGAACCATATCATTCAGGAACACGTATAGCAAATCTAAATTCTATACTCAATGACCCAGAGGGTGTTAGAGAAGATAATCTAGAATCTATATTAGATTATTATAGAACGTATAATTCTGATACTAATGGTGGTATATCTGTAGACTTATCTATGAATATATCCAATAATGGATTAACAGCTGAAGCGCCAGCATATATACTAGTAGATGCATTTAGAGATGCCGAAAGTCGTACTAAGTTTCCAGCTAGAACTGATGGTCAAAGTTATAACCAACCAATTAAGCTAGAGTGGTTTGCACGTCTTAGAGAAAATCTAATCACTACGTCTAATTTCTTCATTAAGAATAATGGTAAGTTTTATGATAATGGTGGTTTCTGTGTTATAGGTTGTCAGGTTAACTGTCAATCTACATGTCAATTGACCTGCCAGCATAGACAGCTAGGTGACGATTTCTTAAACTATACTAAGCTTGAACGTTATGAGCACGCTGAGATTATTAAGAAATTAGGTTGGCCAGACTTCCGTGGACGTAATGGTAATGAGTCATTAAACTATTATGATCCCTGGGGACGTATATGGCGTTGGTATGTATTTGCTAAACAGGGGTATGGTGCATATTATTTAGGTCATGAACCGCATGACAATTATTGGTATTTTGAAAATAATATCGGTTGGTATCCTGGTGCTCCGTTTGATAGACCTGCTGGTGTAAACCCAGATGGTAGCATACCAACACCAAAACGTGATCCTGATTATGATCCTTGTGCTGGTTGTGAAAATAGATAGAATATATGAATAACGATTATAAAGAAATATACTTGATGCTTACTGAGGCTTGCCCTAACAAATGTGAGTATTGTTATATTAAGGGTAGAGACAACCCTAAGAGTATGACATTTGAACAGATTGAAGAAATAATACGTGTAGAAAATCCTACACGTATTATATTCTTTGGCGGTGAACCATTGCTCAAGATAGATCTAATAGAGCAAGTATTAGAGAAGTATTATGGTAAGATTAAATTCCAAGTAGTCACATCTACTGTAGTTAATTTTAAAGAGTTTATTGAATTAGATAAGAAATATCCATTTAGTGAGATACAGTTATCATGGGATGGTTTCTCTGATAAGAACCGTGTTGATACTTGTGGTAACTCTATATCTAAGACAGTATATGATAATATCCAATATGCTATCTCTCAAGGAACTAAGTTTGATGTAAAGTGTGTTATTGGTAATGAGAATATACAAATCTTTGATGAGATACATGATACTTTCGTAGAATGGAAGAAGAAGTATAATGTCAATGGTGAATTTGTATTAGCTCATAGACCATACTATGCACCAGAATATCTAGAGCTATTCAAAGAGAAGTATAAGAAGACATTTACTCTAGAGAGAATGTATATGGAACACATGAATCGTATTATAGCTATCTTACAGGATGATGATAACTTTGGTTCATGTGACGTTGGTAAGTATAAGGTTATTACACCATATGGCGAAGAATCTTATTGTACTGCATTATCCCAAGAAGAGACTGAGTTTGATAAGGATATCTTACAAGCACCATGTACATCTCCGGACTGTAAGATATGTAAATACAAATGTATTTGTGATGGTGGCTGTAGATACGAACGCTATGCTCAGTTTGGTGATAAGTGGAGAGAAAACCACTTAGATGCTACATGTCAAATGTCTGAAATCATATACACTACCATTAGAGAATGGATAGACTCTTTAGATGATGATGACTATGAAAAACTATTAGCTTACGTTAGAAGCTATAAAGATCATTTAGAACGATACCATCAGGAGGTTACTCACGAATGATTGACTTTTTACCTGAGCGTATATATAACGCTATTAAAGAAGACCAAGAATATGAAAATATCCTAATGTATAGAGAGAATGAATTCCGTAAGTTAATTACGTTCAAAGAATTCTGTCTATATGATAACGTCTTCATTAAGAATAAAACAAAATGGGAATACTTTACTGGGACTTTACAGAGCCTAGTTAAAAAGTATTGTCCAGACTATTTAACTGAACTAGATATTGCTATCTCTCCTAGAAAAACTAGAGCTGATTATCTCAATATCTACTACAATGATACTAAGATTGACTTTGAAACTAAGCTATTCGTGCTATCTAAAATAGCTGATATGTCTAAGTATAAAGATGACTATTTTAACTATCTTGGTATGTATTGTAACTTATATGAAAACATTGCTAAGTCTGATGCAGAGAAATACTCTGCTATCATTCATTATACATATATCCAATATGCTACATTGGCATATGCTAAGACATTACCTAAAGATTCACAATGTATCTTTAAGATTAAGAAATATCTAGATACATTACGTTTTGGATATGGTAATCTATCTGCTGATGCATTAAACGTTATCTATATCAATACATTCGTACAATGTATCACATTAGTTCTAGAAGAACTTGAGAATGATATGCTAGTTAAAGAGATGCTAGATGATGTGCAATTACCAGAATCATTATTCGAAGTCCAATATGGTAACTATGGTATTACTAGATTAGCATTATGGTATAAACTATTTGAGATCAACTTCTCAGTACGAGACTTTGCTAAATGTAAAGAGCTATTCAATAAGATGGTGGACTTAATTGATGGTAATCTTAAAGAACCACAATTACTATTCCGTGGCTTATATGTATATAACCAAAACAATATTCCATACTTCTATGGGATATTAAGATTCATCTGTAGAATGATTGGTGCATATGACCCAACTGTTACGCTACAAAATCTTTCCGAAGAAGATAAACAGTTTATCTCTATATATGATTGGGATTCTAGTGACTTATTGATTTCTGATAGATTGACTTCAGAAATATTCTACAACTATGCTTTAAGAACTAATCTATGGTTCTATAATTCTGCTGAAGCACTTAAAGCATATAAATACTTTGTATATGAACAAGCTGGATTAGAATTACCATCCGAAGATAGAATCCTAAAACCATTAGATGATTTCTTAAGTTCTTTCTTAGATGATGAACCAGCTGAAGAAGTTGTACCAAACCCTAAGGGTGATAAGTAATGTATGATCGTATAGATGCGGTTACATTTAAGATATCCGAATATTGCAATCTAGACTGTGTATACTGTTTTCAAAAATATGATACTAAGACTAGATATGATGGGTTTACTGATTTTGATCAGTTAGTTAAGTTCTTAAGAAAGATGCCATTAGGTGATACTTTAGAATTTAAAGTCACTGGTGGAGAATCTAGTCTTCATTGTGATAAGATTAGAAGTGCCTATAGAAAACTTAAGAAACTAGAACGATATAAGAACGTGAATGTAGAATTTACGACGATTTCTAACGGAACCAATATAGATGGGTTGACAGAACTCTGGAATGATGGTATACTAAATCCATGGGGTTGTAAGATATCCTGGGATGGGGTTTATAGTGCATCTAAATCACGTAAAGTAAAAAATAATTCTTATGATGATGAGTATTTTAAAGATATCATTCGTAAGCTAGGTAAGTCTGACTATAGAGATAAAGTCTTAGTTAGAACTGCATTAACACCAGATACTGTAGACGAACTATATCAAGCATATAGATTCGCTATAGATAATGGTTGTACTAAATGGGAATATTATTTGCTTAGTGATTGTGATGAATACAAAGATCCAAAGTTCATAGAGAGACTAAGACCGCAACTATATCATATATATAATGATAGTAAAGACTTTCCTGAATCTATTGTAGCTAATCTAGATTCTATGGCTTATGTACATACAGACTTATCTGATGCTACAAAGTTAAGATGTGTTAGCTGTAGACATCTTGGTCATTTCTTGTATATAGATATACATGGTAATATATACCCTTGTGGGTACTTCTCTGATGATTCCTATTATGATGACCAAACATTATCTATAGGGGACATTTACTCAGGTTTAGATAAATATAAATTAGAGAAGTTTTGTAGTGAGTATAATAATCTTCCTATGTGTAGCATACAAGATGGTTGTGAGTGTTTACATTGTTTCGAATGTCCTGCTATTAGTCACCTATACTACAACAATATGCAGTATAAGCTAGGACAACAATGCAAGATTAGACACTTAGAATTAGACTTGTATAGAGAGCTATTCTCGGACTATACATTTGACGTGTCTCGTATACAAAGAAACTTTAATGTATATAACGAACTTGAATACCACAAGTGTGGACTATGTGAATCCCTTCCATTCAAAGAATAGTATATTTTTATTTCGGAGGGACTTATTATATGACCAAGTTAGATAGAGAACTTAGACGTGCAGTAATTAAAGGTAAGATCCTTGATACGTCTAAAACTATCATCACGAATCCTAAGTTTTTAAGAATAGTTCCTAAGATAATTTCTGTTATCTTTAGACTACTTAAGAAAAGATTTTTGTAATAAAGAGAAGTTATAATCCATGGGTGACCAACCCATGGATTTTTAACACTCTTATAATTTGAACAAATTCTTTCATTGGAGGTAATATAATGGCAAAACTACATGATACCAGTGTAACTGGTAATATTAATGCCTCGGGTACTATATATGCTAATGGTAAGGCAGTTGCACCATTAGATCATACTCATTCAGTACAAGCTATAACTGGTTTAGACAAATCAGTAAAAGATATAGTAAATGCTACACCTGTAGCTAATGCAACAAATGCAACACAATTAGCAGGTAAGACAGCAGACCAATATGCATTAAAGAGTGATTTAACTGCTTTAGGTGAGAGTCTTAATACCGTACAATATGCTATAACTAAAGTCTTCAAATGTCCTAAACATACAGGTTCTATATATGATCAAAAATACGTACAAGTAAAATTGGCAAGTAAATTTGTTAATAATGAAGAAAATGTAACCATTGAAGTAGAAGACAATAATACTAAGATTACACTTTATGGTACAACTGATACAAGACTACGTGCAGCAGTATTTAATATCAAAAGACTTGATACTAATAGATATCTTAATTATTATGAAGCAGTACCAACTGTATATAAAATCGCTGCTGATAATTTTACTTTTGGTGGTATAGGATTAAATGATGAACTAGTATCAGTAACGTTAAAAAGCAATCAACCTATAGATGCTAGTGATTTTACATTATTACCTAGAGATAAGTCGATAACGTACACTAGTATAACTACAAAATGTACAATGACAAATCAAGATATTATACCATTCTTAACAAATAATTTTAGTTTAGACCGTAATATCTATAAAGTAAATAAATCATCATCCACTAGTTCATCTAAATACTTACATATAGTAAATATTAATAAAGGTTCTAATTTCTTTGTATATGATTTAACCAATATGATTGTATTAAGTATTAATCCTTATACATACGATGTGGTTGGTTATTATAATGGGTCTGGTGTAGAAGCACCTAGAGTTGCAAAGTATTATAATGAGATGGCTATAGATGCTTCAACATTATCTGATAACTTGGCTATATGTGGTGACTGTATTGCATTCATATACAACTCTTCTATACCATCATATATGAGTGCTGTAACATTACCATCACAGTCACCAGAATCTAGCGTTGTTGGCAGTAACCCAACATTAGCCGATATAAGTAAAATATTAGGACAATCTGTTACTATTAATGGTATAACGTATGATACCAATTCTGATATTGATCTACGGAGTACACAATCTTTCCCTGCAACAGCGATTAATGGTCAAACATTAACTATTGGTGGTGAAAATACTATTACAGCTAGAGCTAATGGTGGTAATGCTGATACTGTTGGTGGACTATCACCTAACTCTTTTATTACTACAGATAAATTAGCACGCAGTTACTACTCTAAAGTTGCAGTATATGACAATGATAACCATTTAATTCACCCAGATGGTACAGAAGAATGGATCGAATATCAAAGACCACAAGCGTCTGAAGATAATCTTGATCACTTATAATAGGAGACTATTATGGCTAAATTAACTGATATAAAATATGTAATACGTGCTGGTGATAGAAGAGAAGAGATATCGCTATATACTACAAGAGAAGAAGCTGGGGATATATGTAAAGCGTTTAAGTTAGCAGATGGATCCAAAGCCTATGCTGCTATTGGTGATACTAAATCTAAACTAGCTACAATGAAACGCTTTAAAATCCAAGGTAAAGAATATGCTGCTTTAACCGAAGCTGAAAAGAAGAAAGAAAAGATTAAGAAAGTATATATCTTTAAAGCTGGTAGTCATAGATTTAAAGTGCCATTCTGGGCTAAGAAAATACATTATACACTTTGTGGTGGTGGTAACGGTATCATATCCATGAACGCTCCTATACTAGATACTATTGAAAAAGATGGTATTACTGATAATAAAAGCATTATGATGGCTCGTAAGGTTAATGATGCTATGTATGCTACAATACCGCTTATGGGTAGAAGTATAATGGGTGAATCATCATCTATGTTTGTAGAGATGCAAAAATATTATGACGAGAGCAATCCCGAAGAATTCTATATTGGTGAAGATGAGACACGAAGTGTACATACTGCAGTTAGGTATTACAACAATTATACTGGTGATAGCCCTTGGATCATGCAGACAACTGATAATAAATCTAAAGGATTTTCGGTATACCAAGCTGATGCATCCGTCTATAATAATATGGGACAAAATATTAAGACTACACCAGTTGTAACTAGAAAGAAAGTTGTTATCGCTCCGACTATGATAAATCCTGATATTGTAGACGATACAAATTATGATGGCTTAGTTGATAGTATAACTTCAGGATTACCTATGCCACCACCAATGGGTCCAGTGGAAAACGAGGGTGAATATGTAAGAATAACTGCTATAAAAGATGATACATCATTTACCGTATACAATAAAGGGTTTAAAGCACTATATAATGTATACCCTAAGTCTGATATGGTAAGGGTTGTAAATATATCTAAGTTCATTAATGATACAATGGCTAAGTACAAGGTTAATCTTGTAGATAAAGATATATACCATGATGAAGATAACTCTCTTATGATAAATTCATTCATCAATCAAGCCTATATCTATGGTTCATATACACCATTCGATAAATTATATTCTGCTGGTATTGCTATGTATAGCGATGGGTCTACACCACCATCTAGAACTGATTCTTTAATACAGTCTACATATGATGCAGCATTTAATCAATATAAAGCTAAACCTAATACATATAAACAAAGATATGATAATGTAACGTACTATATGCGTAAACAGTTCTTAAATGGGACTATATTTGACTATGACTATATGATGCAGCTTAAAGACGAAGAAGGTCTATTAGATAGCGTTATTAACTCGTCAATATTATCTAATATGGATTTAGTTGATGGTGCATATGATTTTGCTACAGGACAGCATACATCCCCTAAATTATCAGAAACACGTCTAGGTGCTAGAGAGGTTATATTTGATATCCAATGTTTAGATGGTGTGGTTAGACCATTATCGATTAAGTATGGTGGTTCTCTTGTATTAGGGTGGGATAAATATTTTGATGACGCATATTGCTACGATATCGAAGATATAGACATCTACAGAGCAGAAGAATTTACTAAGTTATTTAACCCATTAAGTGGCAATTTAGTACCAAACCCATTAGAGGGGCAAGAAATAACTGGTACATGGGATGTAAAACCTGATGAGTATATAGTTATTGAAGTCGGTACACACGGTAAGTTATATACTGAAGATATGGAATTTAAACTAAATAAGTATTTCCATGATCGTGATGCTGATGGTATCTGTATCTTAGAAGTCGAAGGGGATTTCGAAGATATAGATGGTATTGATGATTATATTAGAGATAATTTTAATTCTTTAAGTCCAGAGAAGTATAACCAAGCAATTATGTTGGATCCATTGACTCGTGAATATTATAGTAAACAAGTTAAATATACAACAAATTTCTCTGGTGATATTGATATGTCATCACAAGATGTATTCTCACCAAAGGCCTCAAAAGCGGGCTATATTAATACACTTAAAGTTATGGATGGTATGAGTGATAGCACCAATATCAATATATATTTATCTAGTAGAAATCAAAAAGTTGCAAATTTACCAAGAAACAATTATACTATTAATATAATTGGCTATGATATGTGTCCACCAAATACTATATCAGCATTCCACAACTATATTGGTGTATATGATAATATTAAAATGAATATAGCCGAAGATCTAATATCAAATCTAGATGAATATATTAGTGACGGTTTAAATATATATCAAAGCGTTATACCTGTACGGAATTACTATGCAGAGAAAGAGCATACATTTATATTTAAGAATGCTACCAAAATAAGTTATCCATTTAGATTTGGTAATATAGACGGTGGCTATGTCCCTAAGGTCAAATTGAACTATAGTAATGCTTTAGATGCAAAAGGTGTGTTAATATTCACACAACCTAAAGAAGTAGATTATAGATGGTATGTATCATTAGGGTTATATATAGACCCATCTACTGCTAAGAATATCAATATCAATGAACCTGTATATATCTACTATCCTAATGATGATGCTATAAAAAATAAAAAAGTTAAGATATTTAAACCATGGGTTACATATGACCAATCTAAAGCATATGTAAAATATGTAGTCCCTAAAGATTATACTACTAAATCTATAGTTGGAATTATCCCTTTGATAGATAAGACTATAGATAATGTGTATATAGATATAACCAATATCAAAGATGAACCATATACATTGTCACCTTTAGTTAGTAGCTCACTTAACAAAGCACAAAATATACACTTTATAGATAACTCAGGATTAACTGAACGTAAGTTTGATAGTATATTTAATTATGCAACAAAAAACTATCTTGGAAATATCACTATAGTACCATCAACTATGGATAATTTCGCCAAAGGATCTACTGCCGATTTAAGTAATGTAACTTTAAAGACATCTAATATTAAAAGTTTTAATTACGCTTTTAGTGAGTTTAATGGTAAGTACCCAAAGAATATAGATTTGACTAACGTAGCCAACTTTGCTTCGATGTTTTATGGTTCAGACCCAGATATTATCAATATGGATAGTTTTGTAGATAGTACCTATATAGCTACAGCTAGAGAGATTGAGGTATTAGCTCTAAATTCAATGTTTACTACGTTTACTGGACGTGATATATCATTTGATTTATGGGGGTTCTTAGTAAAGAAAGTAAAACTATTAGAGAAAATCAAAAATCATATGAACATAAGTTTATATAGTATGCTGACTTATGCACGAAGCATACCATTCTTTAGTTTTTATGAAATATATATGGCACTTGCTGATGAAACCTTCTTTAAATTATCATCTCGAAACAGCTTTAATATGGTTAATATAGCAAATGCTGCTACATTTAAAGAGCTAGAGATGCCTATACTTAATATGGACGGATTTATTTATAATAGGTTTTCGTTTAATGTTTGTGGTATAAATGGTGTTGGTAAACTAGTATTTAGACAGCCACCAAATCAAAATATAGTATCTATAGATTCTCTTAAGACATCTATAACTGATGGTAAATATTGTAGTAATTTTATTAATAGCAGTAAACCAGAGTCAAATACTTATAAACTACCGACTACTATTGTAGTTAGACTTCTTAGAGCTAAGACTTCAATACCAGAAACAACTGAATCTATTGAGGCTATTAAGACTTTCTTAAACGCTACATACACTACACCAAAAGCAAATATCTCTGTTATTTTTGAATAAGAATATACCCAGTATAGTCATTGACTATACTGGGATTTCTTTTGTCCAAGGATATTTATAGTTATATATTATAACTGTGTAGTGATAATTGTATCACTGGTTTATATTATTTTTCTAACTAAGGAGGTTAGATATTGTGGATTACTATATTATGCAACAAATGATGTGGATTGTAAAACCTAATGACGAAACTGATCCAGATTATTTAAAAGTTTATGATAAGATATTTATTGGTGAAGATGTAGCTGAGTATTGCTTAAATATGGCAGCTAAAACCAATGAAGAAATCGGTGCTATCGTAAATACAATTAAGAATGCAGATTTGAAAGATAATGTAGCCGATGCATTAAATCAAATCAAAGAAATGTATCCTAATTCTGCTATTACGACAATATTAATATTGGATAATGATAAGTGCGTGATTATATATGATTTCCTTATCAAGGCAACAGCAATTGATAAAATTATTAAGTAAGGTATAATATCATGGCACGCTTATATAATGTGACTATAAGTTTAATTGTATATGACCCTGATATTCTTGGGAGTGAACGAGAATCTTTATATGAAGTTATTTCTCGTTATAAATCATTAGAAGAGGCTAATCGTATATTAGATGAAGAGGTCAAAAGATCTATAGAAGATCTTAAGGCCGAAGAAGTTGATTACGATCTAGGAACTGATATTGTTCTTAATGACCGTAAGAAAGAAATATATCAGAAGCATACGAAAAAAGCTGAACGTGTAGTAGTTATAGTTCATGGAAATAAAATATACATATGGGAGATATGGAAAGCTCCATATTGTACTACAGATTTCCACTAAGGAGGCATTTATATGCAAAGATATAGAGTCATAACTGACACATACTTATTTAATCATGAAGATGGTTTATTGGATCAGAACCCATTTAGACAAAACTATGTGATAGATGATCTTGATGATATTGATTATGCTATTCAATATGAAAAAGATAAATTGATACACTTTTATGGGGATGAAGAATACCCTAATCCAGATTCCGATCTTAATGATAAGATTGATGAACTTTTAGACCGTATTGAGTCTTTAGATAAACCACATAGTACGACATATATCGGCACAGATCGTGTGGTTCATATATTTATAGCTTTCTAGGAGGATAATACCATGTCTGATAAATACATCGTTGTAAAAAACACATTCGAATACGATTACAAAGAACAAGTAATCACAACTGATGATTATGAAGCAGAGATCGATAATAAGATCTATAATTTCGATACAGGTAAGAAAGTCATTCAAGAAGAGTATAATGCTTTATATGAGCAAACTGAACTCAAAGATGAACCTGAAACTGAAGAAGATGAAATCCGTACTAAAGAAATGGATGAGTTAGAAGATATCTTGAATGATGGTGATGACTTACCTGGGAACTTTGTATTCCGTGGTAAAGATAAAATTTACCAATGGTATCTCTTTGAACTAGAAGAAGATACAGAAGAAGAACAAACCGATTCTGAAGATAAAGAATAAATATATACATTCTTAATGCAACTATTACATTGTATTAAGAATGGTGTGCAGTATACTGGGGCTTTCCCAGTATACTGCATTTATTTTTTTAGTATTAATAATTTGAGTTATATACTATAACTGTAGATAGATATATGGTCTATCAAAGTATATATTATTTTATTAAGGAGGTTTTATTATGGAATATGCTATCGCTAAAGAAGTATATGAGTATAACCCAGACACAAAAGAATTTGAATTAATCCCTGGTAGTGTTGACAATGTAGTTGCCGATGGATTAACTATGAAAGAAGCGGTAGACTTTATTGAGTCTAATGCTAAACCTGAGTTTTTGACTACGGTAGATATACCATGTAATGATAGTCATGAAAGATTCTTAGGGTTTGACTTACAAAGTAAGTTAGACAGAAATGGTAATGGTAAAGCAGTAGCCGAAGGACATCGTGTAGTCCATTGGCGTATCATTCCTTGTCTTACAATGGATTTAAACAAAGACCAGTAGGAGAGTACTTATGAATACGAAATATTTGATTATAACTAAAGAGCTACGTTATAATCGTATTAAAATAGGTGTAACTGAGAAGCTCTGTAGTGTTGTTGGGTATGAACCATATGTTTATCCTAGCAAAGAATATGCTATTGAAGAGCTAAATACCTTAGATGCAGGTGAGCTTACTGATAATGAATTACCAGTAAAGGTTAGTCAAATACGTAAGCATTTAAAAGATGTAGATAAAGATATGCTAGATATCTTTAATGATGCTATACGTATTCCTAAAGACCCAGAAAATAAAGAATTTAAGTTACAAAATGTGGCTATAGATAATACTAGCGGTGCGTTAGTTATTAGATGGTCTGAAATAGCTGAAGTCTTTGAAAAATGATTAGTTAATAAAAATTTTGGTTGTATAATATAACTAGGAATGTGTATTAGCTAAGCACATTCCTTAGTATATTATGCAAATTTACAGTTTAGCTAATTAAAATCCAAGGAGGGATATAAATCCTATAATACGCTCAAAATATTTTAATTTAAGAATTCTATTATGTAAAGAAAGAGGTTTATTATGAACAAGAAAATTATTTTGACAGCAATGGTTATTGGCTCTTTGAGCCTAAATGTAATGGCAATTGATAACACTACTGGGTCTGGTAGTGGCATCGCTTATGGTACAGGAAGTAGTGCTAATGGTACACATGATATATCCATTGGCGTATCTTCTAAAGCCGAAAACTACACAAACCAAAATGGTTCGATAGCTATTGGTCATAAAGCTCATACTGAACTTATGGCTGGTGGTGTTGAAGCGGCATTTGGTTTTGGTCAAACTACATATAGTGGGAGCGAATTTTCATCTGCACGTGTTCCAGCTGACCCATCTAAAGTTATTGGTGCAGTAGCTATTGGCAACAATACTTATGCTCGTACAGGTTCTACTATGGTTGGTTCTCATAACTACCATGGTGAAATTGGCGATGTTACTATTAATACTGATAAAGATGAAACAGGTACTAGAAGCCAAGCATTAAATGTGTATGCAACTAATATTGGTGCTAATAGTTTCAGTAATGGGGCTTTAACTACATCTACTGGTGCTTATAATATTATCTCCAGTAGTTATACTGGTGGCAGATTCTCTACACCATCTCAAAACTTAGGTGCTACTGTTACAGGTGCTATGAATAGTATTGAATCTAAAACTGCACAAGGCATTGGCTCTGGTTGGTTTGCTGATAGAACTGGTGTTGGTGTAGCTAATACTATTAATGGTTTAGCAAATAGAACTGCCAATACTAATGGCACTATCGTATTTGGTGCTGGTAATGAAGTCACAAATTCTATTGCAGAATTGACTGGTATTCCAAAAAATACAGGTAACTCTGCTAAAGAGTTTGCTGGTAAACTAAGAGATGGTATCTCTAAGTCTAATGGTGGTGGTGCTACTATGGTAATTGGTGGTGGTAATAAAGCCGATTACACATTACGTACATCCATGATTGGTGTAAACAACACAGTTACTGGTACTTCTGGAAATGAAAGTACAGATAACTTTGTGGTTGGTGTAAACAATAACGCATCTAACGTATCTAATGCAATTATTGTTGGTAATAACCACAATGTAGCTAATGCTACACATACAGTTATTATCGGTTCTAGTGATAACGCTACAAGCACAGTAGTAAATGATGTTGTAGCTATTGGTCATAATACAGAAGTGTCTTATGCTGGTGGTGTAGCTCTTGGTGCACAATCTAAGGCTACAGTAAATTCTGGTGTAGCTGGATATGATGTAGCAACTAAAGCACAATCCACAAACAATAGCCCTGTATGGGCTTCTACAGCTTCTGCTGTATCTGTTGGTGATGTAGATAATAACGTAACGCGTCAAATCACATCTGTATCCGCAGGTACTAATGATACTGATGCAGTTAACGTTGCACAACTTAAACAATTAGACAGCAAAATCGATACTGGTATGTCTGATGTATTAAATCGTGCAAACAACTATACAGACACTCAAGTATCCAAAGTTGGTGCTAGAGCAGCAGCATTATCTGGGTTACATTATGTAGACTATAACCCTAATGATAAATGGAGCTTCGCTGCATCTTTAGGTGGTTATAAAGGTTCTACTGCTGGAGCTATTGGAGTTGCTTATCAACCAAATGAAAGCACTCTTATCCATGCAGGTGTAACTTTAACAGATAGTCCAATGTACAATATTGGCGCATCTTTCAAAGTAGGTAAACAAGACCCTACATTGAAAACTAGCCGTATTGAAATGGCACAACAAATCAAAGATTTGCAAGCACAACTTGATGAAATCAAAGCAGCCCTTGCAAATAAATAATTCTACCATGTATATGGCATAGTATTGACGGTACTATGCCATACTTTTTTAGCATATAGTTAAAAGGAGACATTCAAATGAAAAAGGAAATCTTATTAACAGCAGCAATTTTAGGTACTTTAGCATCCGGTTCTGTATTTGCAGCAGGATCTAATACTGGATACAATAATGTATCTAATGGAGATTATGGAACAGTATTTGGTAGTAATAATACTACTGAAACAAGTGCCACAAGTTCATTAGCTTTTGGTGATGGAAATGTTGTAAAACAAGCTAACTCTATGGCTTTCGGTCAAGGCAATGTATCTGATGGCGAAAATAGTTTTGTTGGCGGTGATAAAGCTAAAGCTATTGGCCGTGATACATTTGCGTTCGGCTCTTCTGCAGAAGCTCTAACTGAGTATACCATTGCCATTGGTTCTCAAGCTAGAACTATTGGCTATAACACTTTGGCTATTGGTAATGGTGCTACAGTATCTGGTCCATCCTCTATTGCTATTGGTAGAACAAACAATGTTACAGGTGAAAATTCTGTAGCTATTGGTGCTAATAATGGCACTATTAAAGGTGAACAAGCTGTAGTAGTTGGTTATAATAATAAAATGACTACTGCTGATCAAGAGCAATTGATCTTTGGCTCTAATTCTGTCACTAGTGGCCAAGGTTCTATCGTTGTAGGTACTCATGGTCAAGCTACTGCTGTTGATACTTTGGCATTAGGCAATAACACTATTGCTGATGTTCAAAACGGTGTCGCAATCGGCACAAATTCTGTTACAGAATCAGCTGTTGGTACATCCAATATTAAGGATAACACAACAGACATCCGTTTCAGCAATTCTACTTATGCAGGTTCCACACCAGATTCTGTTGTAAGCTTTGGTACTAATGGCCGTGCTGGTGCTGGTGGTGTAACTAGCTATACACGTCAGTTGCAAAATGTATCTGCTGGCCGTGTATCTTCCACATCTACAGATGCTATTAATGGTAGCCAATTGTACGATGTTGCTCTTGAAGCACAAAAATACAATACAATGGCTAATGGGTTCAATACTACAGTAGTATCTACTGATAACGCATATGGCCGTAAAGAATTCAAAGTTAACGTTAATAAGGATTTGGTAGACATGAACTCTGCAGCATTTGGTAAAAATACAGATAGCAAACATACAGTAGTTAATACTGATGGTACTATTGTATTTGATGGCGATAAAGATACTAAATACGGCGGTAACGGTATGACCATCGAAGACCGTAATACTTTGGATGCTGCATCCTATAATATTAATGGTATGACAGCTTCTGATGCTAATGGTACAGTAAGCTTCACTACAACTAATATTGATGCTGGTAATAACCAAATTCACAATGTTAAAGCTGGTACTGCTTTAACTGATGCAGTTAACGTAAAACAATTACGTGATTCTGAAACTAATATCTACAATACTATCAATAGCACAGGTGACGCTGCAGTAGCTAGAGCAAATCACTATACTGATTTGCAAGCAGCTAAAGTAGGTGCTCGTGCAGCAGCTATGGCTAACTTACATTATCAAGACTTCAATGCTGATGATAAATGGAGCTTCGCTGCAGGTTATGGTCATTACAAAGGTGAAAATGCTGGTGCATTAGGCGTAGCATATCAACCAAATGAAAACACTATGATTAGTGTATCTTCCACTATTGGTAAAGATGCTATGATTGGCGCAGGTGTATCAATGAAATTTGGTAAAGCATCTAAGATGAATGCTAATAAACAAGTTGCTATGGCTAAAGAAATTCAAGAGCTTCGTGCAATTGTTGCAGCTCAAAATGCTAAGATTGATGCATTAGTTGACCATGCTATGGGTCGTAATGAAGCCATTACTGACGTAGTATTCCCAGATGTACCTGAAAATCATTGGGCATATATGATGGTACAAGACCTTGCTTATAAAGGTATTGTAGTTGGTTATCCAGATGGTAACTTCTCTGGTGACCGCACTCTAACTCGTTATGAATTTGCTGTAGCATTAGACCGTGCTATTTCCGCTGGTTATATGAATCCAGAATTGGGTCGTGCTATTAAAGAATTCAAACCTGAATTAGACAGCATCTATGCTAATATGCGTTTCCGTGTAGATCGTGAATCTGGTAAAGATGGTAGTGTAAATAAAGTTGAACGTGTACGTGTTAATAAAGACAATACTCGTGACAACTATGGCACTATTGTAAAATAATCTAATATAAGAAAAGAAGTTCTACAAGGGTCAATGACCCTTGTAGACTATTTTCTTTTTTTTTGTAAAAATAGAAATTTTAGTTATATATTATAATTGTAGCCAATGGTTAGGTTTATTTATAAGGAGGTATTTTATGCTTATACTAACTAAGGTTAAAGCGATTATAATTATATTCGCAACCCTTCAAAATGTAGTATTTGGATTCACATCCCCTACAATCCAAATCTACTTTATGAGTTTGGTAGATGCCAGTACTCTAAGCATTGCCAACCTATTGGATGCTGGGTTGGCAGGTACCATTAATAGTTTCCTGAGTAAAAATTCTTTCAGGAAACTATTTAAGAAGTATGCCCCTATAGTTGGGCTTATCGATGCAGTAGTCTATGCTGCAATCGTGTTATTTTCAGTGGACGATCCTACTATAAGGTTTATAGGGATCGCCATCTGTAATGGCACGTTAAATACTATTTGGGGAGTTATGTTGTTGGATAGTATTAATAATGCTATCCGAGGGGATGACTTAACTTCCTTTAATAGTTTGAATAAGTCCTGTAATCTATTCGGTTCCCTTATCGGATCAGGTATAGGCTTTTTAATTGGTAGCTCGTTGGATATAAATACAGCTATCATTCTACAAGCTATCATTGTAGGAGTTAACTCTGTATCCGAGCTATACGCATTCTATAAATTAGATAAAATTGAAGAATCGTAAAACTCGGACTTTATAGTTGTATACTATAAAGATAATGATGATAATTATCATCGATTGAAGAATATAGCTATATTCAAGGACCTCTAGGAGTTAGAGTGATAGATACAATAGTATCTTGATCTTTAACTTCTAGGGGTCCTTGAACACTATATCTTTTTTCTTTTGCAAATTTCTATGATACTGGCTAAGGTTTTGGAGGTGATATATGAAAGAAAACCAAATAGTATTTTAGAATTCTACAGTGTTATTTAATTTAGGAGGACTATCGTGAAAATTATAGACGATGTCAAGAGGGACTTACGGTTCCTCATCGAATCAAAACTAAATAAAGAAAAGGCAGTACAAACTGTCGCTAAGTTGTACGAGAAAGAGCGTTTAAATCAAGATTCTATCTCATTATGGTATGATCAAGTACGTAAAGATATTCCAAGTTACGTACATCGTACAGAAGAGCCTCAACTATGTGATATTAAGAAGTCAATAGTTGGTGGTAAAACAATCAAGGGTACTATCATTACCCATGGCAGTAAAAATAAAAAGAAGAGCCATAAAGATGGTACACCATACTATAAAAAAGGAGGTGACAGAAGATGGCATAATATCGTAGTAGGTGGTACTATGATATTGGCAAGACGTAATATTAAGTCTGCCAAAGCTTCTATAGCAGCATCCTATAAGTTCATGGAGCTTATAGACAATGATGAGCCTAATCCGGAAAAGGCTATTATTGATATTGTCAATAAAGACTACAGACAAGAATATACTTTGGATAATAAGAACGATATTCTTACTAAGTTTGCTAGTGATTATATTGATAATAAAGCTATGTTCCTAATCATGCCTAAGATTGGTAAAGAGATTGCCGAAGGTCGTGAAATTGAACGAGTAGCCCGTAGATACGGCATTACAAAAGAAGACATCTATGATATGGTAAAGAAACATAGTTTTGTATTCTTTGTGTTCTACGAGATGGGTGCGTTAACTTTCTTGGAAGGGATGGGTGAATATGGAAAAACCGATTATAATTCCAAGTAGTTATACGTATAAGCAAATAGCAGACTTTGCTTATATTGCCGAATCCTTAGGCGGGTTTGACTTCATGTCCAGGGATAATAAATCCAAATGGAGTCTAAATCAATTATGCCCTAATAGTACACAGTTGCAGGTTAAATATCGTAATTTCGAAAGCTATTTAGAAAACTTAGGTATCACTCTAGAGAAGTTTACGAAGTTAGATATGAAACGATATTTTAACTTAAGAAAGGCTGGTGCTATGAGACACTCCAGCTATCTGGCTAATGTATTCTTTAGGTTCTATAATCCTAAGTTAACTGAGAAACTATATGAGTATTATGAGACGTTTCACATTAACGGATTAACTAAACCTGGAATTAAGACATACTTCAACTATAAGGATACTCAAACCAAAGCTATAGAACGAGCTTATAGTTTTGGTAAGAATACCAAAATGCTTTCTAATATTGAATATGATAATGAATATGCATTTAAAAAGGCATCTGCTACACATATGCTATTCACTAGATTCTCTAATATTAGAAATGAGTTCTTTCAGCATGATAACTTAAATATCGAAGCATCTATTTATCTTACAGGTAAGTTAATGATGCTAGTTATTGATAGAAAAGAAGACATGATATATAGTGAGTTCTTGGAATCTAATGGTATTAAAGATGCTATGTCCGAAATCAGGTATAAGACTCTAATTGCATTCTATAAGAGATATCGTAGTCTAATCTCACGTTACAGAGATATTGTGGATGATTTGAACGGTGATAGTGATTGGAAGCATATCTTTTATAAATATGATTTAGAGAGCTATGGACTTGAATCTAAAGAAAAGTTTATTGATTGGCTAGACAGAATGGTCCCAATCAAAGCATTAGTTAAGCCAAACAAAGGAGCAATATGATGAAAGAGAACATTTTGAAAGACCATGCTAATGGTATGATATTAGCAGACATCGCAAAGAAATATAAAATCACTGCTGAGGAATTAGTAGATATCATTATCGAAAGTGGTAGTGAAGAAGTTACTACCGAAATCTCTGGTGTAGATTTTGACACCCCAGATAACACTGAAGTACAAGAACAAGAACCTAGTGATATCGTTCTATCAATTATACCAACAGATCAAGAATCTATACCACAGCATTATATGCCAACACACAATGATGTGTTTATGGACTTAATCATATTTGGGGTGAGTCTTGATGATGTATGCTCTAAGTACGACATCACTAAAGGTGATGTAGGCATTATGCTTGAGGAAATCTATAAGGATTTATCTGATAGAGTTATCCCTATGGATGATATCAAAGAGGCAATTAAAAAGATCTGTGCAGAGGTTTATCTTGCACGTTTCAATTAGGAGGAGTTAAGTATGGAAGAAAGAAAATTAAACATGAATATCCGTCTTCATCATTCACCAAATGAATCATGGAAGACAACTATGGAGATTCTAGATTTAGATAAACTTCGTATTGAAGGTATATCTAAAGGTAGAGACTTTATCATTTCTGAACCACAGACAGTAAAGAAAGATTTAAAGTCAGATTCTTCCATCTTCTCTTCAAAGTACGGGGCATCTATATCTGATGATAAAGATGCTTATAAGGATAGATATCGTTGTGAATGTGGTCATTATACTGGTAGACTATATAACAACGAAATCTGTCCTTACTGTAATACTAAGGTCAAATATGTAGACGATGATCTTAATATTACTGGTTGGGTTGTATTACAAGAGCACGTAATCATCCATCCAAACTTGTTTAAGAACCTAGAGAAACTAATCACTCCAGCCGTTCTTAAAGACATCTTGACTCTAGATGTAGAGCTAGATGAAAATGGATTCGAAGTATCTAAAGTAAATGAGAAAGTCAGAAAAGAATCTGGTGAGTATCATGGTATTGGTATGATAGAATTCTGTAAACGGATAGATGAGATTATGGAATACTTTGCTCGTAAGAACAAGTCCAAGAAAGACAAGATAGCTAACTATGAGTTGCTACTAAAATATAGGGACAGATTACTTACACATTCTATTCCGGTATACTCTCTATTCTTACGTATGGTTAATCTCCAAGGAGATAAGTTCTCCTTCAAAGGAGCTAATGCTATTTACAATAACATTGCCAAATATGCAGCATTAGTAAATGGTAACCGTACAGTGATTCAGGCAAGAGACCAATTCAAAGATGAGGCTCTCTTGAATATCCAATATCTATATGCTGGGTCTAATGATTCTTTATATGACTCTGTCATCGAAGAATTAGCACATAAGAAAGGTGCTATTCAATCTGCATTAGCTGGACGGTATAACTTTACAGGTCGTAATGTAATCATTCCAGATGCTACATTACGTATTGATGAGATTAAGCTTCCATATAACTCATTACTAGTTCTATTGGAACAAACTATCATCAATATCCTAGCTAGGTCTTATAATATCACTTATAGTGATGCTCATAAGAAATGGTGGAAAGCCCAAACTTATGTAGATCCAGTTATCTTAGATATAATCAAGGGTATCATTAAGTCTTACCCTAGAGGTATCCCATTCATCATCAATCGTAACCCAACTATCAACTATGGTTCTGTATTACAAATGTATTGTATTGATGTATTGGTAGATTCATTCACTATGAGAGTTCCATTACAAGTATTACCTGGTATGAATGCAGACTTTGATGGTGACTGTTTGAATATCACTTATCTCATCAATAAGGAATTCGTAGCTAGATGTGAAGAGTCTTTGAATCCTAGAAATACTATGATGATTTCTAAGAACAATGGGCGATTCAATTCATTCATGAACTACTTCAAGGATACTATTGTAAACTTGAATAGCTTCTGTAATCTAGGTTTCGATACCTATACTAAAGATGAGATAGATGATATCAAAGCTCTAATGGAGGGTAGATAATGTATTCTGGAAACAATTACTTCGCTGCTAGATCTGATGTATTACAGTTAGGAGAAGCAGTAGTAGTAAAATCTGAACTACACGATATTGATATTCCATGTCGTGTAGCTTTAATTGAACCGAATGATCCAATGCAAGGGTATAATACATACTATCTTGTATCTGACTATTCGGACTTAAACGATAAATTCGATCAACGCATTGGAAACTTCCATTGCGTGATCATTGATAAATAGGAGGTATATTATGGGCGGTACTACATACGGTGGCTTCTAATAAATAATATGTATTGGGGTAGTCTTAAGGCTACCCCAAACATTTATATAATTTTTTGTCATTAAGGAGGTATTATGGCTAAGAAACCTTTTTATGAGTACCGTATAGTCACTCCAGTAGGCCCAGATAATGATGGTAATATACCTCTGATTGAGCTTGATATAAAACGTGATGATGACCCTGGTATTCATACTATATCTGAAATAAAGAAAGATAGAGAGCAATTACCTAGGTCTGATAAAGATATACCATTGACTACTGATGATGTACAGTTAAAAGTAGAGCCTGGTAAAGACTTTGAAGTGGTTAATAGAGATGTATTAGCTAAGATATATGCAGACCCTGATAAGTTTAAACCAATTGATATAGTAGAACGTATGGAGAAGAAGATATATCGCAATCTCTGTGTTCCATCTCATGTACATGCCTATTCCGTATGTGTAGAGTTCTTTAAGAACTATATCTTATCGCAATTTAGTGCATCATTCTTTAAGACAGTCTACATTGAAGGGAAACATCTCTTTGATGATTGGGCTAGACTCAATATCAACGATATGATTAAACGTGGTAAACCTGCTATTGCTATTATCCCTCAGTTAGATACAGACTTTAACCGTGATGGTATAGATGCCAATAACTATGACTTGACATACTATGCTAGAACGTTCAACTATAGAGATACATTCTTTAAAGATAGAGAACGTGATAAGTATATTGCTATAGCATTTGAACAAATGCTTATGAACTTCCAAGTACGTATTAAAGTCAATACTAAGGCTAAGCAAATAGATATTATGAAATATCTTAAGATGGCTCTTAAAGTTGGTGCTACATCTGGTAAGTATCTTGATATGGATATCCATGTACCACAAGAAATGCTACTAGCATTAGCTCAAGATGTCGGATTTGATGTAGATCTAGAGAAGAAAGAAATCAAAGACCCATTCAAATTCCTAGTATACTTAAATAGTAAGTCTGAAGTCCCATTCATCTATAAGCTTAGAGCTATTAATGGTAGAAATGAGTTCTTTATTAGAGCTAAAGCTATGTATACTCATATAGCTACACCAGATATCAATATAGACGATGGTGAACGTCAAGGGCAAGTAAGTTCTAATTACTTTATTGAGTTTACTACAGAGATTAGAATGCCAGCACCTAAAGTATACTGCTACTTTACAGCTAAGCATACTAATCTTATCGAGTTTACTGATAACGCTGGTAATATTAAGTCTTATGTAGCTAACTTTGCTAATGTACCAACATTGAATGAACGTGGTTGGGAACAATTCTTCACTTTGGATTATGAAGATAAGAAAGATAAAGTGCTAGAGATTAGTATTAGCGATATCTTTGATGGTGACCCATATATAAATAAATTAATAAAGTACTGTAAGTCTAAGTTTATTAGTCCATCTGTATTTATTGACTTTAAGATAGTCAATAATAATAAGATAGTTGATATAGACGTCAACTGGACTGATATGGTTATTAATACAATTAAACCTGTAGACTTTGAGTATTCAGAGATAGTTGTTTATACTGATAAAGCATATATGAATTCTCAATTACTAGCTATGGAACAAGATACAGGCTACCGTGTAGTCTATAATAAAGAACCAGAATCTGAGAACTATCCTATACACGATAATAGAAATTAAAAAGTATACCTGGATGGGCAAATGGCTCATCCAGGGTATTTTTTAATTGTATATTATAACTATAAGTACATCCGTACATAAAGTTTGTAAAAACTCGTTATACGGATATATATGGTTATTATTTATATTAAATTGTGTTAGAATAGGAGATTAAAAATGCGAGAATCAAACAAATTAACTAAAAGTGATGTCATTAGATATCGGGAATTGAAAATAAAATACCTAGATACAAGAGCTCCAAAAGAAGCATATGCTATTCATCTATCTGGTATGACAACTAACCAAAAAATTAAGCTATATAGCTATTGGACTAGATATATGAATATGGTTAATACAGTATCTGATAAACCAACGTTCTTAGAAAGAGAACAAGATATGAAAACTTGTGGTATACAAGAATTAACCACTATGCTATTTACGAGAAAGTCTATCTCTTTAAGACGGTCATCTGGTAATCCATTTCTATTATTATTAAGACCAAATATAAAGAAAGAGTATGCTGATTGGCTAACGAATATAAGAGAAGAATATGGTGTTCCTAAATCATTATTGAGACCTGTTCGTGGTAGACGTAAATCCCCATATAGATTGTACATCTATCCTGATTATAGTAAGTTCTCTAATATATTTGATGTGGCTAAGTCTATTAAAATCTTATATGAATTAGCTAAAGCATATGAGAATGGTGAGATAACTAGCGGACAAGACCTAAGACATAAGCTATGTGAATTATGTAAAAAGATGGGTCATATTCCATCATTCCAAACAGCTACAATAGTTAAGCTATATGACTCTATTAAAGACTATTATAAGCTATATCTAGTCTATGATAAGCTAGGAGATGATTTACTTCTAGGTGAATCTTTTGCTTATTTAAACAAAAGATATAGACTAACTAAGATGGGTATTTATAATATAAAGAGTTTATATGCAGCTATAACAATACATGCGTCTATAATTGCATTATACCTTAGAACCAAAGGTCATTTGATCTCTAGGGTATTCAATACCTACTATACACCATTCTAAGACAAAAGAAATCCCAGTATAGTCAATGACTATACTGGGTATTATTTTTTTTGTAAGAGTTCATTATTATAGTTATATACTATAATTGTGTATGGTAGATACAGCTATTCTGAGTAGTTGTATCTAAATATAACCATACACCTGTAGGAGTGTATCCTACATGCCGAAAGGAGGTGACTCCTATGACTGGTGCTCAAATGAGATATTATAATCTCACAGCAGGGCATGAGGCTAATCTTTATTTAAAAATAAGATTGGCTTTAGACATTGTACGCAACTACGAGAATGGTAATTCTGAAAACTATTCTCGTAGTGAGTACGATGAATGCTTAAAATTCATTCAAAATCTAGAACCTTAGATTTGTGGATGAATGAATAATATACATGGGTAGGTGTTCACTCATCTACCCATGTATTATTTTTTATAAGTAAACTGTTTTATGATTGCATACTATAATCGTGTATGGTAGATACAGCCGCCTACAGTAGCTGTATCTAAGTTTACCCATACACTTGTAGGATATTAATCCTACTTGCCGAAAGGAGGTGACTCCTATGGCACAACCTGGTTGCGTAGGAAACTACGCTAACCAACTAGCAGAAAGATCTTCCAATCTAGATTGGAAGATCCGTACTGCAATGAGCCTAGTAGCCGACAGATACGCTGACATAAACAATGTTAGTCATCACGAAGCTATTATGGCTTATAGATTCCTTGTATCACAAGGATTCAAATTGCCTATAACTGAAAATCACTTATAGGTAATAAGAGAGAATACGGTGGTGTAGGTGTATACCACCGTATTACTCCATTGTTATACCTGTTTTATTTTTTATACAGTTTCGAAGATAACAGGGTCAACGAAACCGACATAAGCTTTAGGATTCTTAGCTTGCATAAATTCAGCTTTACGTAAGAAGTCTAATGTAATATTAAACCCTTTAAAGATATTACGTGTACCAGTATTGCCAGTAGCTGCTTTTACTATATTAGCTACACGTTCTACTTCTATACCTGTAGGGTTTTGAGCTTGAACTATATTAGCTGAAGAAGATAAGTATTCATTAGACCAAGGTCCCATAACTTGATATCTACTATTAGTAAAGTACACTGCAATCTTTAAGTTATAGCCAGGTTTCTTTTGGAACTCTTGTGCTAAAACTTTATTGATGCGTGCTATATAAGTATTAATATTTCTTAAAGATGCACGTTTGACATCAACGTTAGTACCATTACGGTTATATGTAGCTTTAGAATCGTTATTAGCTTCAGCATAGTTATTGACTATGAACGCTACGGATTCATTTTCAGCTAGTTTACTATAGTATCTTGTAATGAAGCTAGTAATATAGTTGACATTGTTATTCAAGTCATCAATATTATCTAGATAGATTACATATTGTTTATGATTAGTATCAGACTTTCTATTTACGAATAGATTCATAGGAGATTGTCCAATACTAATACTAGTTGGAACAGTAACACTATCATCTAAGAATTGATTATAGAAGTGGAGAATACCCTTAAAGTGTGGTATAAGTGTAACTTGATTACAATCTGGATATGTATATTGACCCTCACGGAGAGAATGTGCTGTATCGTTAGGATTTAAGAATTTAGTTAACCCATTACGGATACCATCTCTGTAGAATCTAGCATACATAATATCAGAACTATGCATAAAGAAATCATAGACTACACCCTTCTTATAAAGCTTAGTACTAAACTTAGATTTCCAATCATCAGATCCTGGTTCATTAGTATAGTCTAAGTTAGGCTTAAACATTTCAGGGACTGCTATATATGTATTTCTACCAATACCAGCCATACATTCATCACCATTGCCATTAAATAGTAATGGATTATTGTAATGGAAGTATGTATGTAAGAATGTACCAACACCAATCTCTTGGATATTCTTATACCCTTTATCGTCTGTATAACGCATAGATAGGTTATCCATTACTGGTTCAAACGTATTGATTTGGTTTACACCATAGTTTCTGGCTACACGTATACGGTTATACTCATTAGCATTATTACCTAATGCTACATAATTGCTAGAACTATTTAATGCTAAAGACTCTTCAGCTAATAAACAGTTTGAGATATTAGCATTATATACATAATCACCAGTATGGTACATAAATTTACCAGGACCATTCTTAGGTTCCGCTACATAACTAACATCAGTATCCCCAGATTGTTTAAATAATACATCTGGTAATACTGCATTACTTGTAATACTATTATTTGTACCAGGTACTGTATTACTGCCAATGATATAGTTTATAGATGTGGACCCATTAGGATTAAACCCTTTAACATAACTACCATCAGAAGAGAATACGTTATTGTATGTGATTCTTTGAATATCGGTAATAGTGTTTATTACTAATGCACCATAGATAGGATATTTAATAGCTGGATTATCAGGGATAAATTTACGTATTTCTATATATACTGATTGGTTAACTATATTAGATAGTAACCACCCAGAGATATAGTCATACGTAGTCTTATCTATTAATGGGATAAAGAACTTTTCATTATTAGCACCAGTATATTCTACATAGCACATACGATATCTATAGTCATTACCAGGTCTAGAACTATTAGTTGGTGGAATCTTATAGAAACCTACAGGATCACCTGTAACTTTAAATATACAATCTGTCGTTATAGGGTCAGTTATAGTTTTATTTATTTTAGAGTCAGGTATATTATATAAATCATCAGTTGGTGCTGCGTCTAGTTCACGGCCACAAACGAATGTGATATTATCTTCATTCCTAAATAAGTCGTTCATAGTACCAGCTGGAGCAGTTCCCCATAATCCTAATCCGCCGGCAACTTCAACAAAGTATGAATCTTGTGTGTATCTACCATCATCTACAAGTGTACGTACACTTAGACACTCTCTATACATGCTCTCTACATTTCCACGAGTACCTGTCATAGAGATATTACTATCATCCAAGTCTGTATAATCTAATAAGAATAATCCAACGTCCTTAGAGCTTGCAGCCATATAGTTAGTCCAAATAGACTTAGTTATATTTACTAATTCTTGTGGGCTTATATTTAACACAGTACGTACATATTCACTGTCTACAACATAAACAGCCATACTTCTGTTATCTATATTGATATCACGTAACTTAGCTATAGTTTCTTTGAAATATTCCATATAGGATTTTCCAGCAGGCATATCAGATCGTCTAAGTATATACTTAAATGCTGGTGCATTAAATCTGATAGATACGTCAGAGTTTATACTTGTAGGTACAGATGCTAATTGTCCTGCACTGATGTAGCCTATAGCGTTATAGTCATAGTATTTAGTACCCTGAAGACTATTAAGATATTCGCCTATGCTGCCAGCTTGTGGATTAGAATAGCTAATAAATGAACCTGTATACTTAATAGTGTCTATACGTGCTAAAACCTCAGATTTAGTTATCGATTTGAACTGCTTACCGTAAAGAAACTTACCAGTACTATATGCTTGTATAAGTTTTGTAGCATATGGTACATCTTTAACTTTAACGTTAAATGTATTACCTTCGGTGAGTACCATTTTAACAACTTCTACACGACCATCTGTATTGGTACTAACATGGGAGTCTACTAAGTTTGTATATTTTACAGCATTCACATAATCATCTATAAGTAAGATATATCCCCATAGCATATTATCAGTTAATGTCTGTCTACGATACATGTATATACGACCATATGTATTATTGATAGCATTAAACAAGTTATATTGGCCAATGCCATATAAGTCATATGGTATTGCATTACAGTTACTAGCAGATTCAGTTACAACGCATTTAATAATTGGAGAATCTTGGAATAAGTTTAATGCTATACGATTATGGTCAGTTTTACCAACTACCATTTCACAATGAGATGCATCTAATAATGGTGTAGTGAAATCAGAGAAATATCTTGATTTTAAGTTCACTATCTTATTATTAGTATCTATATCCGTTACGTTATCAGGATTAGCTTTAAAGAAGAAATCATTATTATCTCTTGTAGGATTAGCATTTTGTAATTGCTTACCTGCTATGATTACATTACCCTTTAGATATCTGTATCTAGGTCTGTATTCATTACGGTTACAACCAACTAGGAATACATTATCTCTAGATATACGTGTACGGTTATATTCACTAATAGTTGTATCGACTTCAAAAGCATCTATAGTTATATTAGGGTCACTATAATACACTCTATAAGTTACAGGTAATTTACCATCAGTATCTCCTAGACTAGCTATATACTCTTTAACGTTAATAGTTTTTAAGTACTCTCTATTAGAATTGATTACTGGTATAGTTCTACCCTTATATTTGATAGCAACGATAGACATACCGATATCAGGTTTATTAGACATTATTTGGTCAGTCAAATACAATTTATATTCTGTATCCTCGGACAATTCGTCTATATTACCACCAACCTTGGTAACGTTATACATATCAAAGAGATTGGATTCATTACTTAATGAAGTAACTTTATTAACTTTCATCTCATTTTCTTTGAGAATGTATTCATAGAATATGCTTAGTGTTGTAATACGTTCAAATGGTTTTGTCATAGGGTATAATTCTGATTCCCATGTAGTATTGCCACTATCAATATTAATAGCCTCAGTTTCACCATTATCGCCGACTATGATATTACCATGTACCGAATGGTTTCCTATCTCAAGAATAAGTTTAACTGTACTTAATGCTGGTACAGATATATTGCCATCACCAGTAATACTAATCTTAACTGGCTCGTTAGATGCACCTACTACAGATTCACTTCTTACTAATAGATATGGTTTACTAAATTTCTTTAGTTCATCGCCAGGTACAAATATCTTCCATTCAGTGCCACCAGTACTTGCTACATTTACGTTAGTATTAATTACCACACCACTTTGTGGGATAATACGATACATAATTACACCATCAGGAGTAACAGTTTCATTATTTTTTGTAACCGTATATGTAGTATCTTTGACTCTAATTGTAGCATCAAATGTAGTATAATTATTAGCACTATTATTGAAAACAGCAATTACAGTCTTACCAACTAAACCATTTAGTTTTGTAGAACTAGTAATTTCTGTCCAATCTTGTACATTATCAGCAATATCGTTAGCTAAATAGTATTTTACACCCTCTATGGTAGGGCCATTGAATCTTACTGTATATAGTGTATCGCTATCTATAATCTTAGACTCTGGTAAATCATATAAGAAATAATGATTAGGTCTAATATCTAAACAGTCTTGAACTAAACCAAAGTCATTTAGATTCTTAATATTAGGGAACAGAATATCACTAGTATTAGATCTAAGTCTATCTAAGACTACAGAAGATTCATTAGCTATAGATGCTGGTAGATATTTGATTAATAGAGACTCTTCTTTAGTTATAGATTCTCTATTATAGATAACGTATTCATCAGCATCATCTAAAGCTGTTTTGATTGTCTCATATGGGACTTTATTATCATTAATAAGTCTAATGATAGAACGGTATTTGTACTTCTTTATATCAGTTGCTAGCTTATTAACTATAACAGCACACTCTTCAGGTGTTTTATTACGAGCCAATACATTGATAGTCTTATAATTAGAATAGTCTATCTCTTGTTGAGTTACATTCTTTCCATTATAAGTCATTACTGGTTTAAACTTATATGGTGTACCATTTACAATATTATCCATAATCTTATAGATAGACATGAAGTGTGGTAATAACCATTCAGTGTATCTATTGGCTTTAGAGCTATTGGATTTTGTTTTACGTACATAGGCTAAGTCTATATCGTCCATATGTGAACGGTATATTACCCCATATGGGATATCATTGATGTATTTTAATGGGTCTATAATAGACTCACTATTTACATTGATACTAGTAGTAAAATCATATAAGCTAGGTAGACAGGTTAATGTCAAATCACCAGATACAGTTCTAAATAAACCATCATTAGGCTTATTTGGTATACATAACTCAAAGTCCTTATTGACATTTAGTTTATTGGCATCATCATTAAAGACTAATAGCTTACTAATCTTACTATATGTAGCGTTCTTGCTATCTGTCCAGTTCTTACCAAATTTATCAACAAATTTCAATTTACCATTAGCTAGATTGAAATTTCCATGCATATCTGGAGTATTGATATATGATGCTGGTATAGTATATAGTCTATTCTTAACGAATACAGATTTGGTTACATAGTATTTGTATTGGTCTTCTAAACCATTATCAAATGTCGGATAGTCTCTATATCTAGCATGAGATGCTGTACCAGATGGTACACTAATCTCAATGCCATCAAGATATTTATTTCCACGGCTAAAGTAAACCTTATATGTACCACTAATATTAGCATAGTTTACATCATTGCCTGTAGTATTCTTGTTAGCTATTGCAAATAAAGTCTCTACTGTAATGTAGTTCTTATCTGTATCTAATAACGGAATGACTCTATCATTATACTTAACCATAGCAAAAGTATTTACGTTCAGTAAACGACCATCTATATCTGTTTTAGCTATACGGAAAGTATACTGTGTATTGTTAGTCAATGTATTAGCTTGTGTATTCTTTGTTAACCGTTGCTGTTTCTTTATCTCAAATTGAGTGAATAAACAAGGGTACCAGTTATTGGTACCCCGTTCAACTATGGTTAACGTTTTCTTTGTGACATCTACAGCTTCTTCTTTAACAAATTCACCAGCATAGATTTCTAATCCTTTAGAAGTCCATTCACCAACGTATTTGTTACCGACAGTAAACTGATTGTAGTCTACAGGTAAAACTGAACCATTTCTAAACTTAGTTAGAAGTGGTACAGTCTTACCATTTATTTTAATAGTATCTCCACCATCAACCCCTTGTTTGAATATAAGATTGATATGGTCTCCAAGTTTAAACTTAGGGTACTTTTTCTTAAATACTATTACAAATTTTCCCATAGTTTATCCTTTCTAATTAACTGAAAATATACCAGTTAATTTGGTATCATAAGATACACCTTGTTTTTTCTTAGTGTAATAATTTATCAAGTTTCTAATAGCAGGGTATACGTTATATTCAAACGAGCTACCAGATAGAGCCAATATCGCATATTGCTCTACTGTATATTTAGCAAAGTCTGCATAATCTGATACATTACATAACCTAAATGAAATAGCATTACCAGCACTAGTGGTATTATATAGTTTACCATTTCTTAGACAATGTAACGGATATCTATTAGGTCCTTGAGGGAATGCTAATGTTGTATATAGATGCTTATCATTATCCGTTGTAGGTAATAGTACTCTACATACATTTTCTGGGATTATAGCATTTATATTAGCATAATCAATATTAGTAGTAGCCATTAATGGCTCATCTATTGCTGGGGGTTTTAGCATATTAGGCCAAGTATCATTATAGTTATAATCATCTCTATAGAATGCTATCTCTCCAGATCTATTAGTTGTCATAGTATAATTATCTGTATTGAAATAGTTGATTGTATCATATAGAGCGAATCCACTTCTATGAGAGAATACCGTAGACATATCATCTAGTATCATATAATAACCAAAATTAACTGTAGCAGTTTTCATTACTTGTCTAAATCTTAGTTTAAGAGTCTTACCAACTAATGATCTATATGATACATAGCTAAAGTTAGAATCAACTATAGGATGTGTCCATGTATTATCTACATTAGCATCAGATGGTACAAACATAGCAGGACGTTCACTATCTCTAGATATGGCCGCTACATTATCTCTATCTGAGAATGTAACTGTTACTATATCATCATTATTTACATTACTTAGTTTACGTAAACATTGGAACCCATTAACAAACGTATTGACATTCCAGACAGTGGTATATGTATGATCAGCTGTTGGTGTAGTGTCTTCTAAGGTTTTTGTACTTGGTGTAATATCATCATTAAGAATATTATAACGACTATCAAAGAACTCTATTTTATGTGTAGCATTTACAGTATACACTTTCTTAAGTTCTTTATACTTGGCTTCAAAGTTACTAAAATCATCTAATCCAATTAATACAGTTTCTACTGTTGTAGTATTAGATTCATTTAAGACTTTATCATAGTTAACTTGACCAGATAGCTTAGTACGTAATATATCTAGAGTATTGCCCTTAACTAATAATTTCTTTTCAAGCATATGATCTGTCCAAGTATTATCCCAAGGGAATACTGTAATCTTATCTGTATTTGAATTAGATTTGAATACAGATATTTGATTGAATAGTTCAGTAGCATATCTAGATTTAGTTAGACTACGTCCACCATCAATAAGATTAATCTTAAGATGTCCAGCTGTGCTATTATTAATATCTCGAATGATATTGATTACAGAGTCATCTGGTGTATTAGCACAATAGATAGTAATACCGTCTAATGTATTGATATCTACATCATTAGAAGACTTATACTTATAATTAGACGTACTATGTAATTCTGATTCAGTTGGTTCAATAAGCTCTGTATTATTGACTAAGTGGTTATAGATATTGATAAGAGAATCTAAGTCTGGTAATAACCAGTAATTCTCATTTATACCAATAGCAGAGTCTTCATCACTAGCTAGATTGATATCATCAAACTTAGATATCTTATAAGACTTGGCTACACGAGCTATATTAATATCAGTCTTTGTATTATTCTTAGGGTTAATGATTTCACCATTAGTAGATTTATATAACCCTAGTACATGAATCTTAGACCCATTACTATGAGCCATATCATTATACCCATTATCTTTATCTGTAGACGATGCTTTGACTATATGAATACTAGTTGGCATCTTACGATCACAGAATCCAGATAATGTATAGATTGTATTATCTTCATCAGCATTAGCTGTACTATGACCCATATAATCATGAGTAACTGTTGTAGTGATATCTTGTGTTACAGCACTACCATAAGTCATGCTTTCAGTACCAGCTAAGTTCTTAGCATAGTTAAATACCAGTTTAGTATTACCAGTAGGTTCTTTAGCATGAGCTGCACTAGCTACAAATGCAGCTACCATGAAATTATCATGTTTAACGTATTCAGTATACTCTACGGATATATTATTAGTATCATTAGCATACGTCATTGCTTCAATAACGTCATTAATAGTTAAATACTTACGATCAGTATCTACTAATGGAACTATACGCCTAATACCATTATTACGTACATCATCAAATACAATAGCAGCTATCTTCTTTCTAGCACTTTCATCAATATTATTTAAAGAATCATTACTGAAAGAGATTGTATATGTACTATTAGGGTTAACTATATTATCGTCTTGTGACATATATGGTTTAAGATAGATATATTGATAGATGGATGGATAATCTATCATAGTATTTCTATATAACCACATACTTCGTTTTACTGATGGATCCACAGGACCATCACCTGATGACGGAAAGTCAGATGCGTATAATATGATTTTATTACCTTTAAACTGTCCTACTACAGTTTGGCCAGCCACAATTTCCCCAGCATCTAAGTATCTTAACACAGAATCCTTATATGCTACATACATAGGATAATCATGATTATTGATAGCAGCAGTATCACCACCGCTGCTATCAGTATTAAAAGTAATTTTAATATAATCATCAAAACGCAACTTACAATTTCCTTCTTTGAAAGTTATTGTATGTCTTGCCATATTAGCCTGCCTGTAAAGTGATAAGTTTTTCTTGAATCAAATATTTTATCATTTGTGCATAAGTTTCATCATAAGCAAATTCTATAAGATATTGGTCTATATTTGGATTTTTATATACAAAGAATCCAGTTACATTTCTTAAGAATTTACCTATAGCATTATCCATATTAAATAAATCTACTAGTTTTAAATAATCTTTATTTATACCGGTAGCACTTTTAAAATAAGAGGTATTAATATTAGTTAGTACATCGGTTAAAGATATATAATCAGAAGCGGTACTAGATGGTTTTACTTTATTTAATGGAGAAAATTTAACAAATACAGTTTCTTTATTTAAAATATCTGCTGGTATTTTATCATAATATGTAATATTACAACCAATGCCAATATTACTACCCAAATAGTACAGACCGCTTACACTAGCATATTGTGCAATATATCCATCCAATCTACTAGCATTTTGTATAATAGGCTGCCCATCGACATATACTTTATTAGTAGACTTGTGTTCTATTTCATCAACGATCATAATTTTATTAGTATAACCACTTCTTAGTGTATATGGTTTTAATGTTAAAAACTCTCTATTATTAAACCCAGCATTCAAATCTTGTAAAGTTATAATATTAAAGTTTTTATCCATTAATATTGCACCATTTACAACAGCTGCTATACTAATACTAGTATCTGCATTATACACATTATTACTGGATAGCTCACTATTAATCGCTGTAGTTATTTTAAAGTCGTTATCACCTTTATTAAATAACTTCATTTGCTTAGTGAAATCATTTCTAATATATATACCATTTCGTGATATACTAAATTGTATATAACAGTACCCTCTAAACACAAAACCACTGCCATTTTTATAAACTCTATTTGAGTAAGATGATTCACGGATTAATGTTGTAGGATACAAACTATTTTCATAAGTTAAGTTGTCCCCACCAGAGTATTCAATAAATGGACTATCTGGGATATCAATATAGTTACCATCATGAACAGTTTCATCACCAGGATTTACTGTAGCATTACCATCATGAATACGTGGATGGCTATTAACAGTAAACCGTAGCTTAAACTGTTTATTAGTCTTATCGAAGATGAATGGCATGATATCACCAGCTGTAATAGCATCTACGATTTGTTCACCATTCTTATCGCAGATATTGTATACAGCTTGACCAAACTCAGTATAAGAATCACCAATAGCACCATCAATAAATCTAATATTTAAAGATTCACCATGTTTTAGATCATTAAGAGAATCCATATCCCCTGGTGGGATTAAACGTAATTTCTTAAGATCTGTAGTACTATCATGAACAGCACTAAAGATTCTACTAGAGAATTCAGGATTTACATCTGGAGCATCTGGTGCAGTATCATTAGCATTCAAGTTATAAGAGTTAGCACCACGAGTACGTACAATACGTCTAGATACCAATTCTAATACTTGACCAGTTTCCATTGTAAAGTCTATAAGATGAATAGCTTTAGCATTTTCATCAATACGATAGTTTACATCTTTAACTAGTTTAAGTCCTTCGAGATATACTTCCATATAGTCTATACCAGGTAGATAAGATGCATCACTAAAAGAGATTATACTAATATTATCAGTTGGTGCCGTATAGACTTTATTGTAAGTATCCATACGATAAGGCATACCATTAGTGATATAGAAACGATTATGAACCGCATCATATTGTAAGAACAATTCATCGTTTTGAGTAATGTCACCAGCTTCAAGCTTACTTGCTACAGATTTATATACTGGGATAGTACGATCATTGACTACGAGATCACCATTAGCTGGCATATTAGCACGGAAACGTACAGCAATGATATTACCATCAGCTAAAGTGTAACCCTCAGGGACTTCGAGAGATAATGCTGAAGTAGTTGTAGCAATAGGTTTAGCAATAGCACGAGAGATGATATTCTTTTCATCGCATAATGCAACTAGTAAATCAAATAATGTTTTAACTGATGCACTTGTTGCTACAGAGCTAGAGCTATTTAAGAATGGGGAATCACTTACATTAGCCATTCTATCAGTTGGAATAGAACCACGGTTAATGAGAGACCCATCAATATTATTAATCATACCAGCTACAGCAGGTGCTTTAGTATTGTAAATGAATGTATAGTTGATAGAACGATTCATTTCAACTGGTTCATTAAATACAATATCATTACCATCAATGCTATAACGGTTAGGATAAATATAGTTAGTACCAATATGAACTAAGAATGCATTAGGCATATCAAAGTAGTTATCAAATGGTACAGGAATAGGGAAACGTTTCTTAGTTTCAGTAACTAAGTGTGTACGGAAAGATGTAGCAATTACACCCATTTGCTTTAACTTAGCTTCAACAGTCTCACCAGATTCTAGGTAAGTATTATTAGCTGTAGTCAATGGTGCAATACGTTTACCATCTTTCATGATAGTCGCTTTAGTAATATCTGTAATAGGACCTACATATTTGCTAGCTTCTTTTACAGATAAGAGTTGTTGCCAACCATCATTTGCATCATACGCATAGAATGTACGAGCATCACGTATACAATAGATACGTGCTTCAAGAACTGTATTATTATTTACAATTTGATTACGCTCATTATCATTATTAAGCATAAGAATGAAGTCTGTCAATAGACGCATATCATCAGAAGCATCATAGAAGACTTCTCTAGTATCAGTACAGTAAATAACTGTACCAGCAGAACGGGTAACCTCATGGAGGTTATTCCGTAGGCTTTCTGTATATTTTAAAGCTCCCATTTATATACCTCCTGGAAGTTAAACTGTGCCTTGATCAGCAATACCCATTTCATATTCATAGTTATAGAACCAGCTAATACCAGAATCATAAGACATCATCTTTAAATGAATCTTCTTATTAGTTGGTGGGATATATACATATAGATTATTATTATCTGGTTTAGTAAACTTAAGAATCTTTCTTGTAGTATTACTAGAGTTTGTAAAGTCAATAAATAAATCAATCCATAATGTAGTATCACGAGTACCACTACGTTGAATCTTGAACTCTACATTAGAGTCTTGGCTATCAAAGCTATGAATAGTATAAGGATAAATCTTATTAGCTTCAGGGTCACCAGATGGTAAATGTACTTTCTCTGCAGGCATAGTTACGTTCTTAGCAGTAACTTTTTCACGTTCCAATGCAGATACACGAGGAGTCAAGTCTTCTGCTAACATTAAACCACTAACTTGTGTTTTAAGTATATTAACTGAGTTAGTCAATACAGAGTTTTGAGATTCTAAGTTAGTGATATTAGAAGTAAAGTTAGGTACAGCTTCTAATGTAGCAATACGTGTATCATAGTCAGCTTTAAACTTAGCAATGTTTAAGCTTTCTAATGTATTCAATCTACCAGAGATAGCAGATACTTCAGATGTAGTGCGATTAGTATTACCTTCGATAGCGGATAACTTAGATTCGGTATTAGCTTTCAAAGTTTCAAAAGATGAACTAATAGTATTAACTTTATTAGTCAACTCAGTAACTTTAGGTTCCAAATCAGGTTTAGCTAATAAAGTCTGTACTTTAACTTGAAGATCAGTAATCTTAGTAAAAGCAGAAGATTGCGCTTCAATAGCAGTAACACGTCTATCTAAAGCAGTAAACTTAGGTTCAGTATCTTCTTTGGATTCTAATGTAGTCAATCTATTATTCATAGCTTGTGTATCAGATTTAAGTCCAGAGATATCAGTCTTAATAGGATCAATCTCTGCAGTTTTAAGAATCTTAGTATCTAATACATCTAAACGGTTACGGTTAGAATCAGATAAAGTTTTGATTGCTGGTAAGTCTGCATATAAATCAGCAGTAACTTGGATATCAGCAATTTGTTTACGAAGACGTTTAAACTCTTCAGCATCAGGTGGAGCTAATGTTTCCAATCTAGTAACACGTCTAACTACATCTTCATCAATACGTGGTACCCATTTGATTACGTTATTATCTTTAACTGGGTAAGTATTATTACCAGCAACTTTAAAGTTAGAGATACCAACGTCAGTATTTTGTACTGTAATAGAACGGTTATCAAATCTTAATGTCGGAGAAAGATAATGTGCTTCATCATTCTCTTTTAGTGTAATATTGTTCTTATAGATTCTATTAATGGCTTTAGTAAGATTAATCTCACCAACACCTTCAATATTAACGATGAAGTTATCAGCAATAGAACCAGAGCTAGTAAATTCATTGATAATATTAGCAGTAATATCTATAATAACTGATTTATCTTCAGCAGATACTACATAGAGCTTACCTTTTTTATAATCAACTAATAGCTCTTTCTTATGAGCTATAAACCTAGAGTCATAATCTAAGGCTATAACCGGAGCTCTACCACTGTTGTATCTAGTAGTATTAGGCATATAGTAACCTCCTTTTAAAAGTCGTCAAATTATATAAATGTTAAAGTACACCAAAAATTGAGGTAGGAGCTTAAAGGCCCCTACCTCGGTATTTTTAGTATTTAAGTTCCCACCAATTGTTTTCTTTATAAACTTTAGCTTCGGAACCATCATGAGTAAATGTAGTTTGTACTTCTTCAATATTAGTATATTCATCGGCAGAAGCTTCTGGCTTACTACCTATGAATGTAGGACTATTAAAGGAGTTTAATTTATCTTCTTCACTTACAGGAGTAAGCTGTCTATTACGTAAATCATCTAAAACTAATTCATCATTAGTTGCATAGTCTAAGTCAGGATGTGTCATAACTTCACGACTAGCATTAAATGTATCCATAATATACAAGTTAGATTCTCTAGCTGGTACTAAGTTATCATAAGTGATACTTAATGCGCCATTAGACGTTGCACCTTTACCTACAACTACCATGAATCTTTCACCAGGTTCTACACGCATATCTGTATAGTTAGATACACCTTCGACACCACGAGATACAGATACAACTAGACCTTCGTTTGTTAAACGTGTGAATGCTTTAGCATATTCATCATTGTTCATATTAGTTGGTGAGTAGTTAGCTAATGTATCTTGGTCAAATGTATTATATGGTGCTTCTGTATAAGTACTCTTACCGAATTTAGTAAAGTCAGATTGCTTATCTAATTCGATACCAGTACTTATAGTATTCTTAGATGCAGTACCATAACGTGCAGTAGAAGCATTATAGTATCTATAGATATCAGTACGTTCTACTGTAGCACTATCAGGTAATTCTGGTACGCTAAATTTATTAATACCATAACCTACAATTTGGATAGCTGCCATCTTAGATACATGGGTAACGCTATCATTTAATGCAGGGATACCTTCAAAGCCACTACATAATGCAACTGTCATATTAGTTACACCTTCTGGTACTTCAAAGATAGACTCACCTTCATCCCACGTAAATACGTTATCATAGGAAATGGTCTTGTCTTCACCAGCAGGGATTTCTTCATACATATTCGTATCAGTATTAAGACGTTTAGGGAACCAACCAGCATTAGCAAACGATTTATAGTCAACTATATACTTAGGTCGTTTACCATCATTCTTATTGAAACCAATACATACGAAACCACCCTTAGGTGCTGTAACTTTGTACTTAATCTTAGGCATAGTCTTAATAGTTTGAATTACTAAGTTACCAGCTAAGATATTAGGGTCAGCAGAAATACCATATGTACCCTCTTTAGGATTTAAACCAACAGCCCATCCCTTTTGAGGTACACCATTATTAGATCTAGGTTGACTAATAGAGAAGATACATTTAATCAACTTATTAAAGTCATCAGCTTTTTCTTGAGGGATCAAGTAAGAAGCTTCACCTACTTTAGCATTAGATAATGGGTTTGTAGTTCTATTACTGAATACATCTACTTTACTAGAACCAGAGATAGATTGAATGCTTAACTTAGTAATACCCTCAGGTACTGTAAAGCTATAGCTACCTGGAGCAACGAATCTATGAGTAATTTCTTTAACTTCATTGATTTGCTTATTCTTCAATGTAGATGTGTCGTATGTATAGATGAATGGTAAGCCTTTGTTTACACCACTAGCAATGTAGTGTTCACGGATGATATGGTTAACGATAGCTTCTTGACTAATATTAGGAACTTTATGTCCTTCGATATCAGATACTTTAGTATAGATATCCCACATCTTATCTACATCTTCTAGGTCTACAGAGTTAATGATAGTATCATAATCAGATCTGATATTCTTATAAGGTTCTAAGTCAGCTATTCTTGGTGTATAATCCATAATAACTGCATTGAATCTTGTTTGAGGATCTTCTGTAAGTCTAATAATATTATTAGCAGGAGTTACAATAGTATCAGCAACTACTTTCTTACCATTTACATATAAGAAGAATAGTTTAGAATTCATATTGTGTTTGATCTTCTTCTTATCTAGATAGATATATCCATATTCAGTAAGCTTAGGATGTTGAACTTCTTCTGAAGTATAAGACTTATTAGTATTATTAGCTACGTATAAGTACATGAATACTACATTCTTATCCTTAGGGAGAGCATCATCAAAATCAACTAAGGATAATCTATTACGTTTCTCATCAATAGTGTATCTAGATGGATCTAGGTATACATTATCAACAAACACTAAGCACTTATTCCCTTGCTCAAAGTAGTTATCGAATGGTAATACAATATCAAAGTCCATTTGGTTTTCCATAGTAGACTTAGTAATACCGATATCCTTTTCAACTACAGCATATTTAGAATCAATCAATGTAAATAAGACTTCTCTACCTGCTACGGTTTTGATATTATCATTGATAAATTTGATATAACCAGTAGCATTATTGATGGTATAGTTAGAAGAGTCTATGAATGTACTACCAATAGTAACAAAGAAGTTATGATCATATAATAGAGTTTCTTCGAATGGAATCTTAATATCTCTTTGACCATCAGTAGTAATAGTAGTAGCCTTGCTAGTAAAGATACCATACTTAGAAGTGTCTACCATATCACCAATAGAGCCAGTTACATCATCAATTGGTTGACAGTATACAAAGATAAAGTCAATTTCACGACCATAAGGAATCTTATCATCATCACCTAAGAATCGTAAATCATCACCATCGATTACATAACGACGTTTATCTACAAGAGTATCACCAATAACTAAGAAGAACTTATTGTCTCTCTTATTATAGTCATGGAATACTTCAGGTAACTTGAAAACTTGTTGGTCATCTTTAGTTGCTCTAATAGTGATAGTATGGTTCTTCACACTAACCTTATTGCCAACCATAAAGTTGAATACTAATTCTTGACCAATATCTAAACCATATGGTGAAGTCAATGTTATAGTATTAGTATCAGGGTCTACGATATAATCATCTGTATCTAAGAATATACCATTACGGATAACGAAGAACTCATTACCATCTTTAAAGTAATCACCGTAAGGTACTGGTACAGTAAACTTAGTTTGGTTTTCGATATTAGCAGTTACACGTACAGCACTAGCATCTAGAGTATACTTATTTGTAGGGTATACGAATACGAATACCATAGCAGTATTAGGGTCTAGATGTAAGTCATTATTACGGAATCTAATAGTACGACCACCGTCTTCGATAGTATATCGAGATGGGTTTACATACAAGCCTCTATAGGATACGAAGAAGAAACCATTATAACCCTCATATGGATAAGGGATATCATAGTAGATATCATCTACAGATTCAGCATAAGTGAATCTAGCATCTACAGTTAAGATGTCTTCTTCTTTAACACCACCAAATGTATCTACATCTAATGATTTATTAAAGATGAATACGAATGTTAATTCACGACCTAAAGGAAGATAATCACTAGGGTCTTTCATGATAATCTTATCACCAATTACATCATATCTAGATTGCTCTAAGATTACACTACCACGCATTACAAAGAAACTATTCTTATCATTCAAGAAGCTCTTTGTAGGAAATGGAATACTAAAGATAGGCTGATTATCAATAGTAGCTTTGACATGAGTAACTTGTGCTGTATTGTTTGTACCAATATCCACATAATTCAAAGCATCTGGAACATAGAAGATTTCCACTCTATCACCAGGGTCTGCCATAATACGTGTATGGATTACAGGTCTAACTACAGAGTTATCTGGTTCTTCGAATAAGAAACGATACATGTCTTTAGATAGCATACGTCCATTATGGAACACCAAATATCTATCTGGGTCTTTACAAGCTACAAAGTCCTTAGTTAGATAGAAAGTACAACGTTTAAAGTTCACTGGTGGATAGTAAGCATATCTGAATTGACGTTTAGATGCCATATAGATATCTTTACCATACCAGTTAGCATCAGTAAAGCTAATAGTCTTAGCTTCTTTATCAATAGTGAATGGTGCATCGAATAAAGAATTTTTAGTGAACTCAAGACAGTCATAGTAGATATGATTGTCTGTATAGTTAGCAAATACAATCAAGTCTTCATATGGAATAGTAGTATTCTCGATAGTGTCAGTATTAGGCACTTGAACTTTGAGGAAGTTATTATTGACTCTAGAGAATCTTACAATCTCAAAAGTATCGTATTCTTGGATATCATCATACTCTTCTTGAGTTAATTGTAATTGGAATTCACTACCGATATATTTGATGCGGTTATATAAATCCCATAACTCACCATTACGATGAATCATAACGAATGTTTCTGTACGGTCATGTAGACCACGTGGCATTCTAAAGATTAAGTCAGCACCAATATAAGATTTGAATTGCTCACCAGTATAAGAATCACTATAGATATTAGCTAGCTTTTCATATAGCTCATCAAAGAATGCTCCATTATATCGAGAGATATATCTGATACCATGCAAGAAGTTATCATTATACTCAGTATCATTACGATATTCGTAATCGAAGTCCTTCTGTATTGTATGTAAGTCTAACCCTTTGATGGTATTATCTACTAAAGCAGATTTCATGATATCATCATTAGGTGGTCTAACGATATTAGATTGGTTGTCATTAACTACTGCTCTATAGAAGTACTTCATAACCAAGTCTTTATCTATAGGATTACCATCATTAATTGATACCAAGTTAAGATTCTTGACATCAGGTTTAATAGTAGGGTTTAACTTACTTTCAGTGAAACAGATGAAGTTCTTATCAGTAGACTTATGACGTTTATCTACTAAGATATCTAAGTTATCAATAGTAGCACCAGCTAAGTTAGACCATTGTTTAGTTATAAGATTAATACGTTCAGTATTAGTGGATACTACAATAGCACCATAGTCTAACGCTAAGCCATTATCACCAAATCTGAAGATAACTGTTTCTTTGTAAGGAATATTACGTTTTTCAGAGTAACTTACATTGAATGGGATATTGATGATTTGTACGTCATCAATATGAATAGGGTCAATACCCACTTTATTATTTATATAGAGATATGTATATCGTTGATCTCTAACTAGTGTAATATCAGACCATTTGATAAATAAGCCATTGACAAATACTAAAGATGGATTAACCAATCTTTCATCAACTGCATCTTTAAAGTTCTTGATATATACTAGTTTCTTTTTGGATGGTCTATCTGTAATAAATCGTAGACCGTTTACTTTAAGTACGTATTTGTCTTTACCAAATACATATTTATGACGGCCTTCTTCGAGATAGTATTGAGATACTGACCAAGAGATATCTAATAACTCAGGAATCATACCAGCTTGAATAGATTCAATATTCTTTACAGTATAATTCCTGAGTAAATCTACATGCTCTACAATATTAATCTCATTGTGATTATGTCGCATGTATTATCCTCCGATTAGATTACTTTTTTCAAAATATCATTACAGTATGCTACCATTGCATTACCAGCTACTTTTTCGATAGTGGATTGGTTATTCAAGAAACAACCAACGTATGCATCAGTAAGCATAGCGCTGAATGCTGGGAAGTATTCTAATGCAAACATAGTTCCTGGTGTATATAGTTTAATCCATGTAGCCAAGAATGATTGTAATTCTAATTCTTTAAGCTTAAGAATATCATTACATGTATGCATGAAATAATCAATATTAGCAAAAGATTCTACTTCAAGATAAGCTACAAGAAGTTCTTTCTCACGTTCAGTAATATTAGCAATCTTCTTAGCTAAGTTTACGTTAACACTAAATCTAGATTTCTTATACACCGTATTAAGGAAGTATAATGCAGATAAGAATAAGCAACGGTTACGTAGACCATTGATATTATTAATCTTGAATAGGTAGTTGATGATATTAGTGAATAGGTTAGCAAATGCATGTGCAGCATCTTCAATAGTACTAGTACCAGTAATCTTATCTAAATGATAAGCATGGATAGTAGCAGCATAGATAAGGTTGGCAATCAATACACTAATATTATGACAAACGTATTTACCATTATCATCTAACTCAATAAGACCATATACGTCAATATAGATTGCATATTTATTACGATCACCTTTAAGATCTCTAGCCATGAATACTTTCATCATTCTAGGCATAGGTTTCTTACCAATAACTAATTTAAGTCCTTTGAAGTTTAAGAACTCAACTAAGTTACTAGATAACTTCTGTTGCTTACGAACTTCATAAGCAATATCTTCAAACTCTTTAGAAGATATATCAATCACTTTACCAGCATTGATGAATTCGACCATTTCTTTTTCGAATTCTTGTTTGTGTTGTTGGAAAAGGAAAGTAGTATTCAATGTTTTAATTTCTTGTGCCATGAATAGTAGCTCCTCCGTTGAAAAAATAAGAGATTTTACTAATATGTTTCCCTAGGCTATTTATATCGAGTCAGGGTTATATGCCCCTATGTCACAGTGTGACATAAAGGCATATATGAATTGGTAGTATATATTTATTATAGGAGAAATTTTAAACGCATTAAACTAAACAAGATTTATTAGTCGCCGCATTTACTAATAAGTTATGATTGTAAAAGTTTAATTTAACTATATTGTCAACTATATATTATAGAAATGGAGGTGTTTAAATAATGCTAGTAGATTTGTCTTTAGACCATGTAACTCATGTATCTAAATACACAGAAGAAAGTGAGGCTAAAAGAGTAACAGAAATACTTTCCTATATAGGTGAAGAATCTCTAATGTACTGGGCTAATAGCTTAGGCTTTAAAGGTATAAGCTATAAGAAAGAACTATCGAGATATGCTGTTATAGGAACCAAAGTCCACTCTGAAATAGAGAGATTCTTATCCGGAGATAGAGACTTAACCACAATTAATCCTGATGACTATACTCAAGCTGGATTCTATGCTTTCATATCTTGGTATGATGAGCAAGTGAATAAGTTTGGTAAGAATATAGAGATATTAGGATTAGAGCAATCCTTTGAAGGGAAATACTTCAGGGGGACTATTGATTGTATCATGAGAGTTGATGGGTTATTATACCTAGTTGATTTCAAGACATCTAGCCATATAGGGTACAAATACTTTATGCAGTTAGCTGCTTATGAATATTTATGGTCTAAAGCTGGTAACGAACCAGTATTTGGATTTATGATCATTCAGTTAAACAGAGATAACCCTGCTAAGTATGCTACTTATACACTAGATGCTATTGATGGTGGTAATACATATCTATATAATCTTCTTCAAGATACATTCTTTAAACTAACCCAAATTGCTTTTAATGTAGATGAATTGAAGGGAGTTTACAAATAATGGCAAACAACAACACATATCTTTTAGATCTGATGATTAAACGTGCTGATTTAGAAGATAGATTCGAAGAGAATACAAATTTCCTTAAGTTACCATTATTATGGTGGAAACTTAAGAGAATGGATTCCAAAATTTACAAGTTCTGTAGTGATGCATTAATGATAGATGTATTAGATAATGTAGCAGAAGTTTGTAAAGTTATTGGTAACGGAACTAAGCTGTATAATAATATGAATATAGATATAAAATTAGAAGGGACCCGTCTAGCTATCACTAGATACTACATAGGAAGACGTATGTTTGGTTCCATCACTACATCTAAAGTTGAATATAATACAGCTAATGCAGACAGTATTAAATACATCATTTCTAGAGAATCTATAAATGAAACAACTGAAAATACAGAAATCAAATATGAATATGACGATGATGATGATTTTACTAATCATGGTATTCGCACTCTCATTAACGAATTCTGTACTAAATTGATTTCTCCAGATGAAAATTAATTAAGGTGAATTATGGAAGACAACTACAAGCATTATTTTGACCTCACCGTAGCTCTTACATCATTAGACTTAATTAAAACTGAGTATGATAAATTACCATGGTATAAAAAAATATTCCGTGGAAAGAAATACGACAAAGAAGTATCCAATCTACATGATAAGATATGGGATTGCGTAAATAAGTTATACAATCAACCATTCGTATCTGCTACATTGATACTATATCTTGAATGTACATACATCATACCACTTAAATATAGCGGTATAGTTAGACGATCTAAGCATAAGAAAGACTTTGATATGTTTTACATAAATAGAGTCAAGTTAGAGTCTGCTATTGAGATATATGCTGCAAAGACTATATCTCAATATATAGAACGTAACGTTAGTATTACATTTGGACCACTCACTTATCATTCTAAACAATTGACAGTTGGGGAAGTCCAATATACTGTACGTTCATTAACATCATTAGATTATACTGAAACAGAGTACTTCTCTTGTGATTTATTAGACTTTGAGAATACATTGAAGACTGATATAAAAGAGCGTGAGAAATTTATTTTAGATGCTATTAATTTAGCACTTACGGATACCGTAGAACTATTGCTAAAGCATGGTCTATCTGGTGAACCGTTATTATATTAAGAAATACGAGGTAATAAAAAATGGAAAACAAGAAGCGCATTACAGAAGAAGATCTTTTTAAAGATTTGAATTTAAACATTGATGATTTATTTACAGTTAATGACGTCTTTAAAGAATTGACATCAACACGATATGGGTTCTATCATGTAGCAACCATACTATGTGCTGGTATTCATGGTTTATTAACCACATCATACATTATTAAAGACCTAGAAGCATTCACTTTAGATTCTTACCAAAATATGAAATACCATTTCGAAGATGATGATGGTACTTTCGGTGCAGCTATGGCAGTAAATGCTAAGACAGGTGAAGAAGTAGACTTTGCATTAGGTTTTCTTAAAGTAGATGACTATGATATCAAAGAGTTCTTGCTTAAAGAAGACTTAGAAGAGTATCTTGAACGTAAAGAGTCTACTGGTTGTTCTTTAGGCGAAGCTATTGGTACTGATGTGCTACTAATAAACATTCGTTTTGCACATAAACGTATTGTGGTTATGTTTGATAGCCGTAATGAACGTCTAATCTTATTAGGTGAGAAAGAGAACCATGAACTAGACATGTTAAACCCTAAAGATGAACATAAGCTATACTATGCTATCATGTCATCTATCCTATCTATCTTTGTTTATATGGATATGGAAGATTCTAAGTACAGAGTCTACGATAAAGATAGTGCATTTAAACGTCTTGATGAACTTATCACTACATGTGATGATGATGAAGTAAAAGCATTGTTTGGTAAGTTCTTCTTAGAAGAAGTTACTAGAAAAGATAGCGCATCTAATTATGCACAAGTATTAATGGCTTTACGTGAAGCTGCTATGGAAGGTAGTAATACACCTGAGTTCCCAGATCCAGCTGATAAAGATAAACTAAACTAACTTAGTAGTAATGACTTATTAAGGAGGTAATAATATGGAAAGACAATTGTTATATCCTGTAACTGAAGATATTAAACAATTGGCATTAGATATCTTACATAAGATGAAGCTCACTCAATTGTATGAAGCTAATGCTTATTCATTTGAAACACCTTATGGTGTATTTAATGCTACAGCACAAGAAGACAATGGATACTTATACGTACGTACATCATGTGAACGTGTAGACCATGTAGTATCTTGGTATAGTGCTGAACGTGAACGTTACACTCAAGAAGACTTAGAAATCTTATTCATCGCTATGGGTAAGATTTATGCGAAAGGATTCTAGTATGAATATAGATCAATTCCTAATAGACTCTGAGGAACTAATTAGAAGTCTATATAAAACCACAAAAGATCTAGACGTTCTAATTAAACAAGAAGAACCTAAAGCCATCGTAAATGGGGAACCTGTATATGATGGAGACGGTTATTTCTATAGTATCAGTGGTGATACTAAGGGCTTTGCTCAATTGTATGCTATGCTAACAAATGTAGAGCCTAGTGACATTGTTTTCTATATGATTAGGAACCAACATTTGTCAGATAGATTCTTAGATTTTGATATGAATGATAAATTCAAGGTTAGAGTTTATGCTGATACATTGGTAGAACGTTTGACTATTAGATTTACTGATAAAGCTGGTCAAACACAAACAATGACATTCAATACTAAGTATGTAATAGACTTATATACAGAAGAGCTTAAACAGCTCTTCTATTCAGCTATTACATGTGCTCTATTAATCTACTACGCTAATCAATACGTTGAGGTGACTGAAGATGGATTACAATAAATTGCTTCTTGATGCTGCAAAACAAATTACTTCTGTTACCAAGAAGTCTTCTAATGAGATTGCTAACTCTTTTGAAAGATTCATCAATGAGAATATTCCAGAAGAGCTAATCTTTGAATCACCAAAGATTTGTTTAGCATATATTGATAGATTGAATTTTAAGAATAAAGATACATATCAAGCATTCAGACACTCTGTATGCTACAAAGATGTATTAGCATCTATCAATAGTATCTATATCCCTATAGATCTTAAGACTATAAAAGACTATGAAGTTGATTATATCTTACGTAACCCATATGTATATAGAGATAATCAAGATATCATTGATTACATTGTACAATATGTAGAGACTATATACATGGGATTAGATGATTATGTCAAATTCATTAAGTTCTTGATTATAGCTAGAGGATTCTTTAATACCGATCTAGATGTGATGTCTATTGAACCAGCTGAAGACTTAAGTCTATTACCACTTTACACTGCTTTAGGTATCTTAGTATCCAAATCAGCACCAAGTGAAAAATTCCTATTCGATAACCCACAAGAAATGAAACAAGCTTTCGACAAGGTTGTGGAAATGGGTATAGCTGGTCAATACGTAGTAGATACAATTTTCAAGGAGATGAACAAATATGACCAACGATAACAAAGATATGTGTATCAATGTATTGGAGATTATGTTTGACTATGTCTCCGATTACACTCATAAAGTTCCAGATATGGATAAGAAAGATGAGAATGGTAATAATGTCCATCTTTTAAATATTATGGAACTTCATGGTGTAGAATTATAATGTGTACTTTTAAAGAAAGGATATCTGTATGGCAAGAAAGAGATATTCTAACGTAAAAGTATCAGACAACTTAAAAGCTATCTCTGAAGATAACGAATATGGTAATCTCATACTTCATAAGAAGTATGGGATTATCCCATATTTTAAGTTTACAAGATACTTAAGTAAACTAAGAAAACATTCACCATCGTATAAGGAACTTAGAGCTATGGCTTGTTTCATTAGAATAGCCAAGCTAATCTTTTTTTATACACCCGGTGATAGATTAGATAAATCTGATATGGGTCTATCTGAATATAGATTAGATGCTCAATTCAAAGATGATGATGTAATCATTTCTTATTTCCCTAAACCACATATTAAGATTACTATCACTCTATCATATCTTGAAGATATCAATATTAGAATCTACAACTATGATGAAGAGAAAGAGCAGACCAATGTATCATTCTCTGATGGTAATGCTAGTATAGAATGCTTAGAAGATGAACAAATGTTTATTAATATCATTCGCCCATTAATGGATGGATTCTGTAATATCTTAGAATACTATTACAACACAAAAACAGAATAGGGCCATTGGCTCTATTCTGATTATTTTTTGTCTAAATAGGCTTATAATGAAGAATCTTTCACGTAGAAAATTATTACAGACACAACGTACTAATACAAGAGAAATTAAGCTTAGTACGAGGTGGTGAAAGACCAATGAAAGACAATAATTTATTCATAGAAGCACATATATCAGATATACACTTTGGGGTAATAGACCCAAAGATAACTTATAAGATTCTTAGTGAGCAATTCACTAATGTAATAGCAAATATAGACAATTTAGACTTGGTATCCATAAACGGAGACTTATTTCATCATAAATTTATGGGTAATTCAGATGCTATCTTTTATGCATTGAAATTTGTAGATGAATTAGTAGCAGTATGTCGTAATAAGGGATGTACGTTGTTCATCTTACATGGTACACCATCTCATGATGCTAATCAAACTAAGCTATTCTATCAATATATGAACGATAATACCGTAGACGTTAGAGTCATAGAGACTATACGGTTTGAATATGTAAATGGTAAGAAGATTCTCTGTATTCCTGAGATACCTGGGTTAGGTAAAGAATATTATGAGAATATATTATATACTGAGACATACGATTCTGTATGTGCACATGGAACTATCCGTGGAGCTATTTATGGGAGAAATGCAGAAGATTTAGATGCACCATCCCCAGTATTTAGTATGAATAACTTTATTTTATCTAATGGACCAGTAATTGCTGGTCATGTTCATGTACCAGGTTGCTATGAAAGAGACTGGTATTATTGTGGTTCACCAATTCGATGGAATTTTGGTGAAGAACAGCCTAAGGGCTTTATAATTTTAGTCCATAATACGTATACAAGACAGTATTATGTGAAATATATGCACATTAAGTCATTTAGATATGATACCATCAATATAGATGATATGATAGCTAGTGACCCAGTAACCATTTACAACTATTTGATGGACTTGAAAGCTCAGGGTATTGATAATATCCGTATTGAGCTTACAGCAGACCATCCAAATATTAATATACTTAGAGACAAGTTTAGAAACGACGGCTCGATTAAATTCAAATGTGATTTCAAGAATGATATCATAAGACAACAAGCCAACGAAGTCTCAGAAAAATTTAAAGAGTATGACTATATTACTGATAAGAATCTATCAGAGTATGAAATACTCACCAGATATATCAATAATAATAAAGGTTATACTTTTATAACTACTGACCAATTGATCGATTTGTTAAAAGAGTAAAGTGAGGTAAGATTAATGGCTAGAGGTAATGAATTAAACAATAAATTCATGATTGAATGGCCTAATCTGGTTATATACGTTAGGTATGTATTCCAAACGCTATACAGACAAGACAATCGAGAAATCTTAGCTACGTTGTTAAAGCTTATGAATAAGATGGATCCTGAAAAGGTTTATGATATCAAGACTCAAGAAAAGCATATAAACGTATTTAAGTTTCTCAAGGCTTTATTAGAAAGAAGACTTAATGGTAATAAAGATAAAGATCTTCTCATTGAAGTGTGTACTGATGGTCTAATCAAGAAACACTTACCATTAAATCAAATAGATAACCCATTGAATAGTAGTGACTTTGCAGTTATAGAGCAACGTATCTATTCTGACTATGAAAACTATTCAGTTATCACATACATGGCACAAGCCCATGATAAATTCATTGAGTTGACTACAGCTGGTAGCCAACTAGAACGTGAAGCAGTATTAAAAGATATGCGTCTTAGATTACGTGATATTGGTACGACTTTACGTCAAACAGCTAATACAGCAACAGGGTCAGAGACATTCTCATTGACAGATTCTGATGTATTTATCAGAACTATGGGTAATGTATATGACCGTTTGCATAATCCATCTACTAAGCTTAAGACTGGTATGCAAGCATTTAATAATATCATCTCTGGTGGTTTTGAGAATGGACGTATCTATCTATTATTCGGTCTACCAGGTGAGGGTAAATCAATGACAATGCTTAACTTAGCATTGCAATTGAAGAAATTTAATAGAGGGTATCAACCTAAAGACCCAACTAAAAGACCATGTATTGTGTATCTTACAATGGAAAACTCTCTTGAAGAAACTATTGAACGTGCACATGGTATCTTAGTAGCTAAAGATTTTGATAGAAGATTATCATTAGAAGAAATGACAGAGCAATTTAAGAATAGTGGCTTTGCTGTAACTGATGATGACCCTGTCGATATCGTTATTAAATATATCCCAGCTAATACTGTAGATACAGATTATGTATATGCATTGTATGATGAGCTAGCGGATAGTAATAAAGAAGTCATTTGTATGGTACAAGACTATATCAAACGTATTAAATGTCGTGATTTTGATATTCTTGGTAAAGACCCATACATGGCATTAGGTTCTGTAGTAGATGAGTTTAAACAGTTTGCTATAGACAAAGATATTCCAGTTATAACTGCATCACAGTTAAACCGTGAAGCAGCTAAAGCTATCGATGAGGGACGTAAGATTAGTCGTAATAACTTGGTAGAATGTGTCGGTCGTAATAATATCGGTGAGTCTATCAAGATTCTAGAAAATATCGATAGTGGTATTATCATTATTCCTGAGAAAGATGCTGCAGATAATCCTTATATGGGCTTCTCTCTCATTAAGAGTCGTTATGGTACTAATGCACCTAAGAGATTCTATCATCCATTCAATCCAGAAAAACCAGTTGAGTTGCTCTGTGATGAGGGATGTACAACACCTGTTCATAGATTGACTATGACAGACTTATCATTAGCAGCACAAAATGCTGAATCTGTAAGAAACACTAAACCAGAAGAAGTTAAGAGTGCTGAAAGTGAATTAAAATCTACAGACCCTAAGATTCCTGTTAAAGAAGAACCTATAGAGGAAGCTAAACCTGTAGATAAAGAACAAGCTAGATTAGAACGTCAAAAGAAAAAGATGACACCAGAGTATTCTGGTACATTGCCTAGTGGAACTAAAGCTATTGCTCGAGGAGTTAATCCATTTGCTATAGCTAAACTAGAAATGACAGTTGACAAATTCAATCAAGATAAGATTAATGGATTCAAGAAGTCTGAGTATACTGATCGTTCATTAGATATGATTAAGTATAACTTAGAGATTCCTGTTAATGCATTAGAATCTGATATATGTCCATATATCCCACCAGAAGAATTTGATGAGATGGTATATGTACGTAAGGGTAGAGCTAATGAGGCTTTAGATAAAGCTCAGGCAAGAGAATATCTAAATCTTATTAGGAAATGGTCTCCACGTCAAGGTGAGTTTAAGGCTCCATCTATGTTTGTGGCACTACCAAATCAAAGTATATTATCCGTAGGGTACTTTGCTGAGCAACATGGTATGAAAGATAAAATCAAACCAATGTTTAGAAGTACAGAACCAATCCCTATGTTTATAGAAGAACCGTCATATGATATAAAATAAAACACAGAAGAGTACAGTGTACTCTTCCGTGGATAGATTAGTTTATTTCATGTGAGTAGTTATAAGAATCTATATACTTCTTATTAGAAGCATAGACATACGAAAGTAAATTAAGTAGTTCTTTCTTTGGAATCAAGTATATAGTTTTCTTATTAAAGTCTTTGATACTATATAAACCATTGATAGCTAGTATGATATAATGAAATTCACTATTACCATAGATATCATTAGCTAAGAGCTTTGGTTTATACTTGTATTTACGAAACTCTTCATCAGTTAAGGTTATCTTATATGCTTCTCTCTTGAAGTCGCTAAGATAGTCTGTAGTGATTAAGTTTCTAAAAGGGATTTCCAATGTCCCTTTGGATGACGATTTCATATAGTACGAATAAGCATGAAAGTCTGAGTTATTCAATGGTTTCATACTAATGAATTCTTGGATACTACTTATCTCTGTAGGCATCGTAATCCCTCCCTATAACAATTGGTTTAGTAATATCACCACTAGGGAAACCGATTATAAATCTAGTCCCAGGTGGAATATACTTATATGGATATTGTCTAGCAACTTCTTTAGGCATTTCCACTAATATATTAGACCCAACCTGGATCTTGCCACCTTTGATAGGTTCTTTATTGACAAGATTTGATGGTTGTACGTTTATAGTTTGCTTTGTGTTAGACTTAAGATTCATAGGATTCAATGAAGGCAAATAGAAAGTTTGAAATCCTGGCTTATATTTATCACAAGGTGATGTTAATATACCGATTTCAGTGTGTTGGAAGTCGGTATTAGTGTTATATTCATTCATGTCGTAAATCCTCCTGATTACAATACTGTTTCAGAGGTAGAAAGGTACTCTTATGGGAAGCATGTTTGTTAGTGTCCAAAAGTTTCCAACTTATACGAGACAAGAGTTTGAGAAAGATGTATTCTATACTTGTGGTTTAGTATACAATCCAGCTAAGTCTCTTCAGATTATGTTTGAAACTGATGTAGGACAGTTAATTCCTGTATTTATTAAAGGTAGACCATTATGTTTTGAGCAAGATGCTCAAGCATTGACTCTACAAAACCCAGTTATCTATGATCCATTGAATAATGTGGCTATTATGAAGACATTATTCGATATGTATCTAGATTTGGTCCAAGAATCTCCTACGGTGGTTACTTATGCTAAAGTCAACCCTAAGAAGAGAGATATCAAGGGTCAAGTACAAATTGTAATGGATAATGGTGTAACTTATTCATCTGGTATCTATTATAATGACAGTCTTAAGTATATGGACTGTATAAATTATTTATGTGGTTACGATACTTCCAATTTGAAAGAGATAGACTTTACTCAGTCTGAAATGGAAGCTATCAAAGAGAGAAGTAGAGCTAAGAGAGGACAATAAAAATGAAACAAACTCTAGAGGTTCATGAAAAGTTGAATAGATATATTATGTATGCATTATTTGCTGGATTAGCAATTATTACTATTATATCTATAGCTGGTGCAGCATTTGGTATATTCAGAAGTCATAATGGTGGTAGGGCAGCACAACTCAGACCTATATCTGAAGAGCATATCCCACCTGTTGGTGGACAAGTAGCAGTAACTTACGATTACCCAACAAGTGACTCTATCAATCAGATGATTGCTCAAGGATATACTGTAGAGACTATTATTTATGATAATTTTAAAGACCAAGCTATTGTAGTATATAAACGGGTGAAGTAAAATGAAAAGATTTGTGTTTTTAGTGATGATTATGATCTCTCTAGTTTCAGTTACAGGTTGTACTACAAGTTTCAGTTCAACTCACGATAGAGCAGTTGATTCTAATGAAAAAGCATTAAAAGATTTAACTCCAGCTATAAATGATACAGTTGTAGTTTCTTATAAGTATGATGATGAAGTAAACCAAGGTATAGCTGATATGAAAGACCGTGGCTTTAAAATCAAAGGCGTAACTGTGCGTGATAGTGGTTTCGGTAGCGGAAGAACTGTAGTTGTTTATACAAGGGTACAATAACATGAGAACTTTAATGATTGTATTTCTCTCAGTGATTACATTATTTATTGCAAGCTGTGGGATAGATACTAGAACTGATACAGAAAAAGCACCTGATGTAGCTATTATGATTAATGATAGGTCATTAGAAAAAGCTACACCAGATATTGGTGGTATTAAACTGGTAAGATATAATCCAAAGTTTGCTGAAGCTGGTATAGCTGATATGGAGTCTCGTGGTTATAAGGTAAAACAAATAACCGATGTCCCAAGTACTTCATTCCAACAACCATTAACTACGGTTATGTATGAAAGGGTAAAATAATATGAAAACATTTATCGGCTGCGTTATAGCCATTATTCTTATAGGTATTGGTTCTTTTGTATACTATCATACTGATTTGGTAAGACAAGAGACATCAGACCAAAAGTTTAATGTAGCTGTAGCACAAAACAATACATCTTTACAAGAATATACACCAGCTGTTGGTGATACTAAGTCTATGCTTTATAAGACTAAGTATGCTACATATGGTATCGACAATATGACAGCCCGTGGATATCAATTACTTACAGTATATACTGATGATAGACATTATGAAACCTTTGTTGTATTCAAGAGGGTGAGATAATGAAATTCTTATTAAATCCAGGACAGCAGGCAGTCGTTGACGCTGCTGTTGACTGGTTTAATAATAGTCCTGAATTAGTATTTCAGTATACTGGTGCTGCTGGTACTGGTAAGACTGTCGTACTATTTGAGATTATTAACCGTTTAGGGTTATCTATTGATGAGCTATTACCTATGAGCTTTACTGGTACAGCAGCTATAGTTATGCGTAATCGTGGTTTATTCACAGCTAAGACTATACATGCATCTATCTATGAGCCTGTAGAGCAAATTCAATATGATGGATTAGGTAGACCTATAATGGACCCATACTTTAACAAGCCTAAAGTCACAACTAAGTTTGTTAAACGTGAGCAACTAGAGGGTGTTAAGCTTATCTTAATAGATGAAGCATCTATGACACCTAAGTCTATGGTTAAGGATATTGAATCTTTTGGTATTAAGATTATAGCCTGTGGTGATTTGAATCAGTTACCACCTGTAGCTGATGAACCAGGTTACTTAGTAGATGGTAAGGTTCATTTTTTAACAGATATTATGCGCCAAGGTGAGAACTCTGGTATCATCTATCTAGCAGATAGAGCTATTAAAGGGCTTCCTATACATTATGGCACTTATAATAACGCTGTAGTTATAGATGAAGATATGCTTACTGATGACTTCTTGATACAGTCTCCTATAATATTGACATGTAAGAACGCTACAAGAGAAACCATTAATGATTATCTACGAGACTTACGTGGTGTAAAGTCTAAGTTACCTATGCATGGTGAACCAGTTATCTGTAGAAAGAATAACTGGAGTATAGAATGTGATGGTATTAACTTAGTTAATGGGTTACGTGGTACAGTAGAGAACTTCCCAGATGTATCTTCTCGTGGTAGTGAACGTAATATCTTTAAGATAGACTTTAGACAGGGTAGACTATTATTTAGAGATGTCAAGTGTGACTATGATTATTTCAATGCAGACTATGATGATAAGAATAGACTACGTAATAGTCCTTACTCCCCAGGGAATAAGATTGAGTTAGCATATGCTATCACTACACATCTCTCTCAAGGGTCCCAGTATTATTCTGGTATCTTTATTGAGGAATGGTTACGTAAGGATATTATGCCTAACTTAATCTATACTGGTATAACTAGATTCTCTGATTATATGATATATGTAAAACGCAAACCTAAGTTCTACTAGAGTTATATATTATAAGTATGAAAGGAGGCGTTACTATGCCATATAATAATAATATTAAAGGGGTCAGCGATAAGCCGATCCGATCCATGTTCGTCAAAGTCGAGGACGAACCAAAAGAGAAAGAGTATGTCGATCCACAAGATCGAAAATACACTTTATTTATTTACTTTATTGAGGGTTATGACCAAGAGAAGACATTTGAGTTCGTTACAGGTCAAGATGTAGTACGTGAGTATGTAATTGCAAACGTAGATATCATTGACTTTGAAGAATCTCTTATCTCTAACTGGTCTATTAAACCTGAAGACCCAGTTAATGGGTTTAGATCGTTGAAAGATTTCATCTTATATCTAGAAGACTTAGGTGATGAAGATGGAAACTATATTTACAATGATGGATTTAGATTAGGTGACTACTTGGATAGTTTACATGAGATCCAAAATATGAGTGAAACTGAACGACAAAACTATGAAAATGCTGTTCATTTATCACAACCAGGATCTAGACTACTACAAGCAGTCACATCTTTGAATGAAGGGGAAGAGATCTAAATGTATAATCCTAATATCGAGGTGGACCCAAAATATAATATCACTGCTAATAGTGAAGCTTATAAGATGGGTCAAGCAAGAGCTGAAGAGCATATAGCATTCTTCAGACAAAACAATCAACCTATAATGGTTCCAAGTTTTCCAACTGAACCAACTAGTGAAGCGGAGATTTATTTCCGTAGAGGCTACGAGGATAAGTTTAAAGAAGAAACTGGGTTAACTAGCCAAATCATCACTGGTACTAAACCATTTGATGCTAGGTTAGCCAAAGGAAAGAAAGGTAAGAAGCGCAAGAATTGTATTGACCGTGAAATTAATAATAATAAACAAAATAAGAACTTCTTACTATACTATGGTGATAAAGCCATTAAAGAATACACAAGATTAGCTAAACAAATCATCATTGATTTTACTCATGCTAATATTGATTGTAATATGTACGTAGAAGTATTTACTAATGAACGCTTTATAGATTCTCTATTACAAGCAGCTCAGTTACAAGCATACTTCTATGGTAGAACCGTACAATATGCTGAAACATTTAAGCATGTATGTATGGAAAAGGGTGAAGAGTTCAATTACTATGATGATGGTTTCTTGAACTACTATAGAGCTTTAGCACGTATTAATCAATTAGTATATACGGCTCTAGTACAATTCAGAGACTATCTCAAGCAAGGAGTGTTCCAACCAGAAATCTTGAATCAAGTCCAAGAAAAGATTTATCAAGAGCGGTTGGGGTTACATGCAAGAGACCCTTACGAAAAAATGCGAATTCGATAATGACTATACTCTATCTACTCATTTCTCTAAGAGAATGAAAGAAAGAGTCAATATCAAATCGAAGAAGAAACAGAAGACGTTTCTTAAAAGAGCATTTGAACGTGGTGTTACAATGGAGGAAACGAAAGGTCATTCTCTATTGTATCACCACTTAAAACGGGTAGTAAGATACAACCCGGGCTGTAAAAGTGCCATCTATAACAGGTATATAATTGTCTCAACTAATGACAATATGGGCGTAACTGTCTTGACTCTGCCGGATTGGATTCAAGACATTGTCGATCAATTTGTAAAAACTCTTAAGAGAAAAGGAGAATATACTAGTTATGGAAAAAACTGCAGTTAAACTAGTAAGAGATAAGCGAAAAGCTGTCAATAGTAATCATGATACTCCTGTCAGTGGTATGCTTGTCTATGGTGATAATAATCACAAGTACAATCTTGGTTTTGTCCCAACTATTTGGGATGATAATAATGAAGTGCTTATCGTAGCACATCAAAATTCAGATCCATCTACAGATACTTACCGTGAACCATTCCAGCTCACAGTAGTACCTTATGAAATGATTCAATATCTTCATATTAATATGGATTTACAAAATGCTAGAGCTATTATGAAAGAGTTTGGTTTTGAAGATAAGATTATTAATCTCTTCTTGAATGAACAAGCTCCTACAACTGATATGTATGCATTTGGTGCAGTGCGTAAAGGTGAGCTCGATGAAATCTACAAACTCAGAGAGGAACAAGAACGCCAAGCAGAAGCTGCTCTTATGCGTTTACGTAATGAACAACGTTCTCGTGGTATTGGTGTTCCTACTTATGATTTGAAAAACAATCCAAAAGACGTTCCAATGGCTGGCCCTCAAACAGCACCTAGTGCTCCAGTAGCGGATACAACTAGCGATAACGTTCCTGTAGTTCAATACAGATTGGATGACCCTCTATATGACCCTACAGCAGTACATAGTGTAACTCGTGATATTAATGATTCTTATCCATACCCTACACCACATGTACCTGACTTAAGATACTTAGGCGTTCATGTAGACGAAACTAATACTGGTACAATCTTACCTGTAGCACCAACTCCTACCCCAGGGCATGTTACTCCACCTGTGAGCCCAACACCTGGACATGGAGCTAGTGGTACAGCATCACCAGTAACACCTGGTAGTTCTTCTGGTACAGGTAGCACAGGTACAACACCTGTAACACCACCTCCAGCTGGTACAACTCCTAGTCCTACAACCACACCTACTACTGGTACAGGTTCTAGCACTACTAGCCCAGCAACTCCATCAGGTCCTACATCAGGAACTACTACCCCTACACATTCTCAAGGTGGGCAAAGCGGTAGTGGAACACCTGTAGCTCCTGCTATTGGTACAACAGTTCCTGTTACACCTGGTACAGGAACTACTACTCCAACACCTGGAGCATCTACACCTACACCAATTGTACCACCTCCAAGTGTTCCAGTAACACCACCACCTACACCAGTTAATGGTTTAAGTGCTAATGGTGCAGTTGACTTATTCTCAAAATTGAATAAGATTATTAGTGACAAGTTAGCAGGTCACACTATTGCAGCTACTGCATTTGATGCTATTACGCCTGAATATACAACTACAGCAAGTGATCAAGTTTCCAAGCACGACTTTAATAGTGCCTTGGTAGCTTTGAGCACTACACTTGCTAATATTCATGGTGGTGTAGCACCATCTATCACAGTAACTGAAGATGCTAACCCTGTAGACCACACTATTGTGGATAACTTAATTGCTACCGTTAAAACAATGGTATCTTAATACAACTATTATAAAATAATTTAGATTTGTAAATTTTAAAATCTATGAAACAAATCTATAATTATATACTATATCTGTGTATAGGGAAATTCCCTATACACGGTATGGTACTCATACTTTTATTATAGTATTTTGATTATAGGAGGAAACAATATGTATAATCAAAACCCTGGATTTGCAAATCCAACATTCAACACTGCTCAAATGCCTGTAGGAAATTACGCACCTGTAACACCTACAGACCCTATGACTCCACAAGACCGTGAATTGTTGAAACCTCAACAAAAAGCTTCTTTCTCTTTGGAAATTCCACCAGAAAAAGAAGCATGGGCAAAATGTCCACACAAAGACCACACTGGCTTCTTAACTGTAGCCGATGGTAAAGGTTGGGTACGATGCACTCAATGTGGTGAACGTATTCCTACAACGCCTTACAGTGATGAAGAAGTCCAAAACGCTGTACGCACTATGCGTCACATTTGGCAACAAATCAAATTGTTCAGCATTACATTGCCAGCTGAAATCAATACTGAATTCATGATGAGCTTACCAATTGCTGAAAAATCTCTTGATTTGTATCACTTGGCATTTAAGAACTTCGATGATGTATCTCGTGGTATGAGCCGTGCTCAAAATGTACAACCTCAACAAGCTGTACGTCCAGATGCATTCACATCTTTCGACAATATCTTGAATGGTAATGTACAACCAGCTTATGCTAACCCATGGGGAGCACAAGCTAACCCTAACTTCTACAACATGGCCAATGGTGGTTACTACAATGCACAAACTATGAATGGTCAAATGCCTGTACAAACAATGCCACAACAACAATGGCAACAACCACAAGCACCATTCGGTTATAATGCACAACCACCTATGCAAGGTATGCATAACCAAGGTCAAATGATGCCTAACCAACAACAAACACAACAAACTATGGGTGGACAAGCATTTAACCCACAAGCACAAATGCAACAACCACCTGTATCTCCAGTACAACAATTGCAAAACCAACAAGCAATGGTAGCGAATGCTAACCCATTCAATGCTAATGCTTCCGTCGGTGCAACTGTTCCTGGTCCAGCTGTAGCAGCTCCACAAAAGGAAACTATTACAACTGACACAATCAGCTTAGGCTAATTATAAATAAAGACAACCCCATAGGAGTACATCTCCTATGGGGAATCTTTTATTTTTACTGAGGTGATAAAAATGGCTAATGATTGTTATCAAAACGTAGCATTCTATTCTCCTGTAAGAGAGGAGATAGAGATACTTAGAGATAAATTGATATCTCTATATAATGATAAGAAATGCTGGCTACCATATGCTCTTAAAGACTTAGGACTATGGGAAACAGAAGAAGACTTTGCTAAATTATCTGATGACTGTGAAGATGGGACCACATTACGTGGTGAAATGGTATGGCCACCAGGTGATAATGAAATTTGGTCTACTACTTTACCTGATGGTACTCTTGCATGGTATTTCCAAACAGAGTATTGCAATAAATGGACATATATTACTACAGGATTTAATATTCTGATAGATAAGATAGTTCCTAATAGTAGTATTAAGTTTGTCTACTATGCAGAAGAACCTGGTTTTAGTATATATGATACTAATGATAAAGATCATATTATCTTTGATGATACTGTGAATGTAGATTTATACTGGCGTAAAGAAGGTAAAGATAAACCAGAATGCTTTAGTATATGTGATAATATGTATTATCCACAGACTTATAAAGACGTACCTAAGTATTTGAATGACGTCCTTAGAGATGAATTCGGTATCAAGGACGTTAAACCGTTTGTGCCATCAATGTTTTGTAAACCTGGTGAATCCATAGAAACAAGCTTTATGGAATATATTGAAGAAGAGCTTGGGGGTACCATTGAATGGTGCAATATACAACCTTTCAACTATGTAGACTGATTCAGAAAGCCCCATTACTGGGGCTTTTACAATATGTATTTTTTAAACAAAGATTAACAGTTAAGTGAGAGGTGATAAAATGGCCAAAATAACAAAAGAGATGCAAGATAATATTGCCAATTATGGTGATGACTTTTTAACTCTTACTCCAACTGAAGGCGTACGACAAAATATTGGTACTTACCTAGGTTATTCTGGTAACCGAGGTTTTATTAATATGATTCGAGAGATCTTCCAGAACTCAGCCGATGAGCTGATGAAGAAAGATTCTCCATGTGATGAAATTTGGGTATACTATGATGAGAGAAATCACGAAGTTACCATACAAGATAACGGTCGTGGTATTCCATTTGACATTATGGTTACTGCATTTACTAGTCAAAATACGTCAACCAACTATGAAAAGAAACCAGGTGCATTCTCATCTGGTCGACATGGTTTAGGTTCTAAAGCTACGAGTGCATGTAGTGAACACTTTGTAGTTAAATCTTATCGTCTAGGTAAAGGACAAGAGATGTCTTTATACTTAGGTGACCCTGAAACTGCCAAGGTTAAGTCTATCCCTAATAAGGATAACTACCAAGGTACAATTATTACATTTAACCCTATTCATACTATGCCAACTAAGAAACAAGGATATCATGGATACCAAGCTGGTAAAGTTATTATGGGTGATATCACTACAACCTGGCAAGATGTATTAGACTTATTAGAAAGTCTAATACCTTTACTTGACATTGGTGCTAAAGTAAACTACTTTGGTACTGATGCTAATGGCAAGTGTCATAAAGTACGTATTGTGAACGATAAAGGTATTGCTGGTATCCTAGATTCCTTAGCAACTAAGCCTATGATTGCTCCAATACATATATCCAAGCTTAAAGAAGATGGACAGATGAAAGCTGATATCTTATTCACTTTTGATAGCACAAAAGCAGATGATATCTTTGCTGGTTATGCAAACTTCTGTCCTACACCTAGCGGAACTCATATTAAGGGTTTCGTTGAAGGGCTTACCAAATTCTTTAGAGATTATATGAATAAATACTTCTTAGGTAAGAATTCAAAACTAAAGATTACAAATGCTGATATTCTCAGTGGACTATGCTGTGTAAACTCTGTATATCACTTATATCCAGAATTTACAGGACAAGCAAAAGAAATCATTTCTAATGAAGACCTAGTCCCTTTTGTTAAAGATATCACGATAGAAGGTTTAGACCAATGGGCTAAGACCTCTTCGTCGGATCTACAAAAACTTTGTAAATACTTTAAAGAAGTAGCAGAACTTCGTACGAAAAATGAAGCAGGACGTGTCCGTATTCAAGTTAAGAATGCTTCAGCTATTACTGGTCTTCCAGCTAAGTTTGTAAGACCTAAAGGTAAGAAGCATAACGAACTATTCATCGTGGAAGGTGACTCTGCTGCTGGTAATGCTCGTAATAGACGTGACAATGATTCTCAAGGTATCTTCCCTATTCGTGGTAAAATCATTAGTGCTTTGGCTAAGAAAAAAGAAGATGTACTTAAGAATGAAGAAGTTGCATCTATTATTTCTATTATTGGTGCAGGTTATGGTAAGAACTTTGATATTAGTAAGTGTAATTGGGAACGTATAGTAATCTGTACAGATGCTGACCCTGATGGTGCTCATATCCGTACATTGTTATTATCGTTCTTCTTATTATACATGGAGCCATTAGTATTGGATGGTCGTGTATATGCATCTGTACCACCTTTATATGGCGGTAAGATTGATGGTAGAAACTTTAAATACTTCACTGACCGTACAGAGTACAATGCATACTTACAGAAACAATTTTCAAAGAACCATAAAGTAACCTTACCTGGTAAGGTGAACTTTACCAATAATCAATTAATTAAGCTATTGAATTCTACAGAGTTCTATATTGAACGTTTAGAGTCTGCAGCGAATTCATTCGCCATCAATCCGTATTTATTGGAAGAAATTTTGTTATATGTGGGTAAAGGCCTATCATTCAGTCAATTCAAATCTAAGATTACAAAGAATCATAAGTATTTGGAATGTAAGAATGATAAAGGCAACTGGACTATTACTGGTCTTTATGAAGATAACAAGTACCAAACTATATACATCAATGACCGCTTATTAAGCTTCTTTGAAACTATGCATTATAAATTGGTAACTGATATCATTAGCTCTCAACCTAGCCATTATGTAGTTGATGGTGAGACTATGTCCTTATATGGCTTATTGAATAAGTTTAAAGAACTAGCACCAAAGAATATCACTCGATTCAAAGGTCTAGGGGAAATGAACGAAGACCAATTATATGATACAGTAATCGGTAAAGATAAAGAAAGGGTTCTCGAACAATACACAGTGGAAGATATCAAATACGAAATTGCTAAGATTCGTGAAATCGATTCTAGTAAGATGGACCTAATTGCAGGGTTAGATATCTCCAATTACATTTTCTAGGAGAGAACTATTATGATCATATATTATGCAGATACACAGGATGGGCGGTTAGCTGCCCATCTAATACTTCAGAATCCAGAAAAAGTTCTGATTAGTGAAGAAAAAAGATTGGATCCTGACTATTGTCTATTAAATGATATTCAGGATTCTAGGGATATTAAGCTTTTACCATATATATTTAAACCTAATGCTACTATATTAGATAGGGCTAATGAAAATGAGGCTGTTGTATGTGTCGGTATTGGGTTTAATATAAATAACGAGACATCTTTACGTAGATTTAATACGATGGTAAATAAAGCTAGACGAGTGGTAGTTATAGATTACTTACCAAAGTCTAAGATTTTACTAGAGAAGTATAAAGACAATGAAAAGATAGACTTTCACCATTATGAGTATGAGTGTCTATCTAGTATTGTCTGGTATATCATTATGGGTAAGAATGAAAGCATTCCACTTATCAATGGTATTAACCAATACATCCATAAACCTATTCCTGATATCAAAGCTATATATCAAAAGATGTATATAGCGACTTTATTTAGTGATCCTCAGGACGTTGTATGGGATAATCTCATGAAGGAAACAGAAGAGGAAGCTAAGTATCGATATAAGACTATTGCATATGCATATGATTATATGAAACAACGATTACAAATTGATATTGACCGTGGATCATACTATTCTTATATTGGAGATCTTAAAGTAAGATGTATGAGCATTCAAGATGCTGAATATATACCATCGGTCTTATATCATAAATCTTTGGTAACTATAAACTGGATATATGATGGTGATAGCTATCTATATAAAGTTTATGCTGATTTTGATAATTTTAATTGTGCGGAATTTGCAGCTAAGTATAACGGTATTGGAACGAAACACTATGGAGTGTTCAGATCGGATGACTTATTGCTATACCCACATAATAGATCTCGGAGGAACTGATGGCGAGAAAATTCCACTTAGTGTCCACAGCACCTGAGGGCACATTACTACCAAAACGTTCAACTAAACATTCTGCTGGTTATGATTTCTTCTCTCCTATAGATGCAGAAATCATGCCAGGTGCAACTCTTAATATCCGTACAGATATTAAAGTTGAAATGAATGAAGATGAAGTACTACTAATCCTTCCACGTAGCAGTTATGGTTACAAATATCAAATGTCTTTAGTCACAACTGTTTCTGTAATTGACTCTGATTACTTTGATAATGAATCCAATGAAGGTAATATTGCTATTAAGATTAAGAATAATGGTACAGAACCTTTATATCTTACAAAAGATGAAGCATTTGCTCAAGGTATCTTTGTTAAGTATTTGACTACAGACGATGATGATGTAACTGAAGTGCGTACTGGTGGCATTGGTAGCACTACTAAGAATTAATTGAAAGGTAAAAACAATGAGAAACAATATTAAACCTAACCGTAAACCTGCAACTAAATTATTTGAACTTACTCTTCCTGTAACTTACAGTGGTAAACTATCCAACGAAGTAACTGATTGGTTGGTTAATACTTTAGAAACAGGTGAAATCTTCGATATGGTCGAAGTAAATGTATTTGGTAAACGTAACGTATTTACTCAAAACAAGGAAGCTCTTGGTTCTGTAATCGTTGGTTCTGTAAAAGAATCTGGTTTCAAAGATAATATGCTAAGTATTACTATTTTAACTGGTGAACGTAACTATGAAATTATTAAGAATATGAAACAAGCAGATGCTTTTGTATTCGTACGTCCTAACACCAAAGGTGGTTACAAAATCACTAAGATTAATATTAACGAAATCCAATAGTCTATATAGCCACTATGGTAAATTACGACCATAGTGGCTTCCTATTCATATCCAAATAGGCTAAACTGGTAAACTAAAAATTTACCAGACGAAAAACATACATATAGACTGGAGGGATATACTTGGCACAAGAAATTAAAGTAAATACGCTAGATAAATTTAGAGATGACCTAAAGCTATATGCAATTTATATAGCCAAGCATAGGTCAGTACCTGATTTTAGGGATGGTCTTAAAGACGTACAACGTAAGATTCTATATTCGATGTATGCAGACTTCCCACAAAATACAAATAGAACTTTTAAATCTGCAGGTATCGTTGGTGAGGTAATGAAATCTTATCATCCTCATGGTGATAGTGCAATTTATCAATCTATTAAACCAATGGTTAACTGGTTCGAATGTAATGTACCGTTAATCAGAAAGCAAGGTAACTTTGGTAACTTCCAAGGTGATGGTCCAGCTGCTGCTCGTTATACAGAAGTAGCATTAGCTGACTTTGCTAAAGAAGCTTTACTAGATGAATTAGATGGTGTAAATGGTTCTCCGAATATCGTTGACTGGAGTCCTACATTTGATAATAGTAAAGTAGAACCTGACTTCTTACCTGCAAAGATTCCATTGTTATTGATTAATGGTATCTTCGGTATTGCTGTAGGGTTTAGACCAGAAGTTCCACCACATAACTTAGGTGAAGTTATTGATGCAACTATTAAGCTATTAGACAATCCTAATGCTCACGTTGTATTGATTCCTGATCATAATATGCCATGTGATATTATCGATACAGATTTCAAGAAGATTAGTAATAATGGTTTTGGCTCTTATCGTGTACGTGGTCATATTGATATTGGTACTTATGATAAGAAACCTGCATTATTCATTCATAGTGTACCTAACTCAGTATACTTAGGTACTATTACTGATAGTATTGATACATTAGTATCTGAGGGTAAGTTACCACAAATCATCAATAGCTTTGAAAACCATACACCAACTAAGCTAGAGCATATCTTGGTATTAAAACCAGGGTCTGATCCTAACTTTGTTAGAGATACATTGTTTGCTAATACTAGTTTGGAATGCTCTTATCGAGTAAACTTACAAGTTCAGTTCAATGGTAATATCCATAAGCTTACTTATAAGAAATACCTACTAGAGTTCTTACAATTTAGAAAGATTACTAAGCTACGTTTGTACTATAATCTTCTTCAAAGAGCTAAGACTAAGTTCCATGAACGTGAAGCATACATCACTCTATTGAAGTCTGGTGAAATTGACAAGATTATCAATATGATTAAGAAACGTAAAGACCGTGAAGATCAACCTATTATTGATTATCTTGTAACTAAGTTTAAGATTACTCCATTACAAGCTAAGACAATCATCAATACTCAAATCAAGAATCTATCTATGGGTAACTTGAATAGATATATTGAAGAAGCTAAAGAACTTAAAGCTAGAATGGAAGAATGCTTAGTTAAGATTCATAGTGAAGAAGCTCTTAATGAAGAGATTCGTAATGAATTGTTATATTTCAAGAAGAAGTATGGTGTGCCTAGACGTTGTCGTGTAATCTCTAAAGATGATATTAATAATATCCCTGAGGGTAAGTTTAATATCATCGTTACCGAATCCAATAAGATTAAGAAATATGGTGTAAATGAACCATTGAATCTTAATCGTGGTGAACCATGTTCAGCATTTATATTGAATGCAGATAATAGAGATAATCTATTGATGTTTGATGGATTTGGTAGAGTATTCAGTATGCCTGTACATAAGATTCCATTAACTGGTAAAGGACAAAATGGTACTGATGCACTATCTTTGAATAAGAAGATGACATCTATCGTTACTAATATCATTAGTGAATCTAAAGTAAAAGAATTAGCTAAGTCTAAGGCTTATACTATGGTAGTATTGACACAAGCAGGTTATATTAAACGTCTTGAATTAGATGACTTCTGTTCAGTAGCATCTGGTGGTCTTATCTATAGTAAGCTAGAGAATGGTGATAAAGTACAATCTATTGTCATTACTCAAAATGGTGATAATCAAATCATCACTTACTCTCATAAGAAAGCATTACGATTCAAATCTGATGATATTCCAGTATTGAAACGTGCTACTCGAGGAGTTAAGGCTATGAATACCAATGACAATGTCGATGGTATGTCTGTAGTCTATGGTGGTTGTACTAATGCTATTGTAGTAACCCATAATGGTTATATCAATAAGATTGATATTAGTGCATTACCTATGTCTTCTAGAGCAAGAGCCGGTAATAACGTAATCAAACTTGGTCGTGGTGATGCAATTAGAGACATCTTAATCGTAAGAGATACAGATGTAGTTATGATTGAATCAGCTACAGGTAAAGAAGATGTAGCAGTACGTGATATCCCATTAGGTTCTTCTATATCCAAAGGTAATAGAGTTCCTAATCTTATCCGTGTAGTAAAAAGAATCTAATTGTTTTATAGGATGGGAGTAATATCCCATCCTATATTTTTTATTGAGGTGATAAAATGAAACAGCAGAAAGTCATCAAAATATTAGATAATCTTGGTATCATTACAGTTACTGAAGATTCTACATATAATGATAAACGTGAATGTATATATGCTGATATCGATATACTATGCATAAAGTATCTTCTAAGTCTAGAGTTTGATGATCTAACCAATCTAACTAGTGTAAAATTAGCACCTAAAACTAACGATTTAGTAGCACCAGCATTTATAGCTTCTACGGCTAATTCTACTAGAGTTATAAGTACTAAGGTATTTAAAATCTTTCTATCTAAAGTTTACAGTATTCTTGTAAAGCATAAGATTAAGTTGCTTAGAAATAAAGAAAATAGGTTCTATAAACTATTCAACAGAAGAACTTATACTTTACATATTGATGATGACACTGAACTAAACTGGGACGCCAGATCTAAGGATGGCTGTTATATTATATATGCTAACCAAGCTGGTTATGGCCAGCTCTTTTATAAACTATATGAAATACCAAAACCTAATTCTGGTGATTGTTTTGGACAATCATTAGGTTCTTATGTATATTTAGATAGTCTTCTAGACGTTATAGTGGATGGTGGTAAAGATGAAACAGCAAAATGTGATTGAAAAACTCTCTATTTATGGTATGCTAAGCCCAGATGCTAAAAAAGAGCTAATGGATAATGTAAAAAGAGAAATTGGTGTAGGGGTTTACATTAGTGGTGTAGCATACGCTCTTACACTAAACTTCGATAGTGAGAAAAACCTAACAGAAGTAAAACTAACACCTGAGTTAGATAGAGATGATCCATCATTTTCTATTAATGCTCATATTATGAATGGGTATTCTATACGGACTGAAGCATTCTGTTATCTTATAACAGCAGCTCATGACATAGTATTGAAACATAAGCTATCTATAAGTAGTGATGAGAATAGACTATATAAGTATTACTTTAAGAATAAGGAATACACTCTATACCTAGATGGTAGTGTTAATTATGAATTTGGATGGGAAGCTATAAGTAGAGATGGTAAGTATTATATATCTGCAAAACAAGCAGGATATGGTGAATATACATACCAGTTATACCTAAACAAAGGATTAATGCCTAGCACTAGTACTGGAGTATATGAGGCAACTTTTATTGAATTGAATTATTTATTAACCCATGTGAAGTCTCTATATGATGAAGTTAAAATTAAAAATGCTAATGATGGTGATACTAATTTCTTAGAAGAGACTTTAGAATACTTAGAATATCTTAAAATATCTACTGATGATGTAATATGTGTTGTCTATGGTGATACATATATGTCTTGGGGCGTATTTGCTAAGAATGCAGACTTTAGATATGATAGTGGCTTTGGTATGACAGAAATATCAGATAAGATATTCATATATACTAGAGACTATATTATGTATAGACATGAATATGATGGTTCAGAAGAATGGAGATCCGTAAAGACTCTAGACTCCATCATATCTAAGAAAACACAAATATCTAACGATACAGAAGTTGACTTTAGAGCCGAGTAAGATTCAAATACAGGTACTGGAAATTCCAGTACCTGTTTATTTTTTCTCATCATACTCTCATTTAACCTAACACTAGTGTAATAGCAGTGACAGCTGACTATTACAATCTCATCTAGGCTAACGGTAACTAGATTTGATTGTTACTTCTTATATACCGTATATTATACAGGTGCCAGTATCTTAACAAACGGCCATGTTAGATACTCGTTGCAGTGTTTGCAGGTTTATTATTGTTTTCCTTGTTGCAATAATAAACAAAGTTTCCTCTTAATGGATTAGGGTAGTCCATAACCTACCCTAATACCATTACTCCTATTTACGTGATACCGTGTGGTATAATAATACTCCTTACTTAAACTAAAATAGCTTACCCAGTATAGACACTGTCTATACTGGGTATTTGCCGTTTCGTAAAACTTAGTTTTTTCAGTTATATACTATAATGGTAATATCATGGTTATATTATATTTGTATTAAAGAAAAGGAGAATATATCATGAACAGAAATTTACACATCCACGTAGGCATTGAACGTACATCTTTAAATTATGATATCCATAATTTAAACCGCCGCTTTAAAGAAGAGGCAGATAGTGATATTGAGCGTTTGCAAGATATGGTAAACGAATTAAACGTTCAAATTGTAGCGAACGTTTTAGGGATGCACGACTTCCCAGAGCATCGATTAGGTGAAAGAATCAATGGTTCTTGGGCTATAGGCTATTTCACACGTCGAATAAAAGAAGCTAGTGATAGATTAAAATCTGTTGCAGGTTTAAAAGGTAAAGATCTATATGATTTTGAAGGAATCGTATATGATTTCACCAAGCGTCTAACATTGGTGATGCTAGAAGCAGGCAAAATCCAACGTGGTTGGTAAAAACAATAAGGCTAGAGGAATTTCCTCTAGCCTTAATCTATTTTATTTTTTTATTCACGACGGGATATCTTCTTACCGCTTAAAGTTAATGGTGTTACATTACCAATATTAATTAAGTTAGTAGATAGATGAGCACCTAGCATATATACATTAAGTAAGTTCTTACTCATAGGATCACTAGGGTCATCAGGAATATCATCTTGAGAGATATAACCTAAAGTGGAAATGGTATTATACATAGCTTGTTTAGCATCCATGGAATCTGCACGTGCTCTGGATAACTCTTTAATGGTTGCATCCATACCATTAACCACAAGAGATTCCATTTCCCTATCAGAAGTAATACCATTCTTATCATGAGAGATAAGCATACCTGTCTTATTATCACGCATAGCTATATTAGTAGAGATAGCATTCTTTTTTGTCAAGAATTGTTTCATACGTTTTAGATGTAAGTATCCAACTAATGCTTCATGAGATGTAGCACCATGACCATTTTCATCTGTATAGATATATGGCATTTCAACTTTCTCTAATATAGGTACTCCCATTACATCAGCAGCTTTCTCTACTTGGTCCATAGTTGGTTCAATCTCGAATACACGAGTGATAAATCTAAATGGATATTTACCAGATACGAACTTAGTAAACTCTTTATCACTCATTTCTGAGAATATCTTTTTATAATAGTCAGTAACTTTACCAGATGGATCCATAGCTAGCATTACATCAAATACTAGCTTTTCGGCTTTCTTTCTTTGTGGTGTCATTTAGTTCCTCCTATAGATTAGAGAAGTGAATCATTAAAGCGAAATACATTAGAACGGAACGTTGGTAACTAGCTTTAGTTGCTGCACGGTTCTTACGTACATGATAACGTCTAGATCCATTCATTAACCACCGTTCTAGTATTTCCTTAGATCTGATTACTTCTTTGACTTTACTATTAGGTCTAGGTGCTGTAGTAAATCTTACAAACTCAACACGTTTAACATCTTTCTTATCTGTGCTTTGGAAGAATAGATATACTAGAAGACTAATGAACTCTTTAACTTCGGTAAGAGACTTAGTATCATTCTTTAATACCCATTCTATGATAGCTTTGATTTCATCTGTAGATACATTGACATCGGCTGCCATCTTACAGTAAGAATAGTTTACACCCATAGTACTAATAGCTTGTACAGTCTTATCAATTATACGTTCAGCCATAAGACTATCAGTATCAGCTAATCTATAGTTATCTTCACTATAGTCATCACTAGCATAGTTAAGATATTCATTACGATTTTCAAATGCTTCATAATACAACGTAGCAATATTCTTCATGAATGATTTAATACGTGTATGTAATTGCTGTACAATATCTTTGATGTCTTCATCATCAAAGTCTTCAAACTTATCTTGATATGTCTCAGCCCATGTTGTAGCAATAGAACGTATTGCACCAAATACATTACCTTTGACTTTAAGATCGTACTTAGCAGACATCTTATTATTAACCACATAGTCCATTATGTGTTTATACTCGATAGGTTGTACTACTTGGAAAGAACCATAATGGATAGATGGGTAGAAAGACCCAGAGAATGCTATATTAACTAACGATAAGTCTAATTCTTTATAGTATTTCTTTCTATTCAATAAGAAGAATCTAACTATACATAGCATAGCTATAGTAGTCTCATCTTTAGCAGCTGCCGGGTTAAAAGACGGAATACTAAAATAGAAAGTATTCCGTAATTCTCTTTGGATGACAAAACGTTGAATGCCTAGCATTCTGAAGAATTCATCTCTATCATTATCAGTAAAGTAAATACGTCTATATGGTGCAATAGCATATAAGTCTTCAGCTCTAGCTGCAATGAATTTACTGATGTATTGTTTATATTGGGAAACCCTTCTAGAGATAGCTTGCTCTATTAGAGGGTATATCTTCTTAAGTATAACTTCGTTATCTTGCTTCATCATTATCCTCCTTGATTTTATTAAGATGTTTCCGTGAAACACTTTAATAAGCCAAGGAGGAATAAGCAATGTTTATTTATAACGAACAGTATTTTGGTAAGACACCAAGTCTTATCAAACTAGAATCTATTATCGGAGATATCCGTAAACAAAAGTACAAGAACGATACAGTAGTCGAATCTAAAGAACTAGCTAAAGTAATGAAGAATCAATTTGGGTTTGCTAATACTAATTTCTTAGTAGACTTCACTACAGCGAAGAATGCTTATACATTAGTATTCAGAGATAAACTAAACGGTATGGGTAAACCAGTCTTTAAGAATGGCACATACCAATTTAACCCAAAAGATGGTTATGATCTAAATGTATATTTCTCTTATGGTTTATTATGTGATACTAGCTTTACTAATGAAGAACTAGTAGCCATCTTATTGCACGAGATTGGTCATCATTTCAGTGCTAAAGCTGCAATGTATGAATACAATCTCCCTAGTATCAAGAACCTAGTTCGTGGTATGACTGATATGAATAAAGCTATCTATAATTTAACTAATGGTGCTAAAGAAGATATCCGTAATATTAGTGATGCTAATATTATGGCTGGTATCCAACAAGCATTCAATGGCTTAGATTGTAGATCCGCTTTGGCTTATATTAATAACGGTGTAGTCTTAGTTAAAGATGCTATCTTAAATGGTAATATCTCAGATGCATTCAAATTCCTAACTGGTGATAAAACTGTAGTCAATAAAGTAATGAATACTAAGTTTGACCAATCAGTAAAGAATCTTGTTTCTGAATATGATTCCGAAGAAGAGAAGTCTGATGCATTTGCTACTATCTATGGATATGGCCCTGCGTTGACTACAGCATTGACTAAGTTAGAGTCTAATAAATTAGATACTAGACAAAGTACTACAGAGTCTAATGTATTAGAATGGATTCTTAAGTTCTACGTTACATTTGGTATTATAGGTGTATTTGAATTCTTTATTGATTCAATGGCGCATATTGATTCCAGTAAACGTACATTAGCAGCATTAGCTGTATTGAACCAAGAACTTAAGACCGCTAATCTTACACCTAAACAGCGTAAACGTATCCAGCAAGATATCATTGATATCACTAAAGACTATGAATCATATCTTGAAGCAAAACAGGCTTTATTTAAAAAGACTGGTTACATTAAACTAGCGTTCGTATATAATAAGATCTTATTCTTATACCATACTAAGTTTAATAGTGATCGTAACTTAGAATCCTATCAGCAACTATTGAACTTGTATAGAATGGCTTCATCTAGATCCTAACATATAAGTAGCTAAGATTTTTTCATTTGACTCCTAAATAACTAAATGTACTTACCTAGTAGAGCCCTAGTACGGATACAATCTGTACTAGGGTTTTATTTGTCTTTTGTAAAAAATAAAATCATATAAACAATATAGTGATAGGTAGCACCTCGTATAATCTATAACTTATAAATCTACCTATCAAGAGGCTTATATAGTTGATACTTTCAGTATAGTAGGCTATCTCTTCAACCATTCAATGCCTATTATACTTCCCTTCTAATCAACTATAAGGTCAAGCGCTTCTTCAAGAGTTACTAAAACTCACTTTAAACACAACAAGATTACTCCATATAGGCATTGCCTGTATGGGGTTTTCTTGTGTTACATATACCACACTTATATAAAAAGGAGGATAATTTATGGAAATTGATGGATTATCAGAGATTAAATTAAACAGTGTGTCTGTAAAAAAAGCTGTATCTCCATTACGTGAAGAACAAGAACCACAGTTAACTGTATTCTTAGGTGGTACTTGTAATGGTTCTGTATGGAGAAATGATTTACTTAGAATGCTTACCAAAAAAGTAAAAGCATTTAACCCTGTAGTGTCTGTATGGGATGAACGTGCTAAGTTTGAGGAGAAGTATCATCGTGACCATGATGATGTAAGACTATATTGTATTACACCAGCTATGTCAGGAATATATTCTATTGCTGAAGTGGTAGATGATAGTAATAAGAGACCTGAAAATACTATACTATGTGTATTGTATAGTGACTTTGGTGGTGATTTTACTTATACTAATCATCAATTAGCTTCTATGAAAGCCTTAATGGATTTAGTAGAGTCTAATGGTGTAAAAGTATTTGATAGTTTGTATGATGTAGCAGTCTACTTAAATAACAGGGCTGAACATATAGCTAAATAATTCATTTATGGAGGAAAAAATTATGGCAGATAATAAATATGGCGTAATTAATGAAGTTGGTGACTTAGGTTTAGGTTTCCAAGAGCTTAATGATAATGATCAAAAAGTGCTTCAAGAACAATTGAAGCAAGAACAAGACAAAGATAAAAAATAGTTGTCTAAGATATGTAGTAGAGCCTCTTATTGGTTCTACTACATATTTATTTTTTACACCCACTGTAACTGTATATTAATCAGACCCAATTGGGTTAATATAGGTTACTTATTTTAATACGAGGTAATTATTATGAAAGCAAAACTTATCGGTATTGGAGCTGCTGGTAACAAAGCAGCTATGCATGCTATTAACCAAGGTGTATTTGATCGTAAAGACGTTTTACTTTTGAATACCACTCAAAAAGATATGAAAGACGAATTCAACGATATTAATATCGTATTCGGTGATAACCGTGGTGGTTGTGGTAAAGAACGTGATATGGCTAAAGGATTAGCTATGGAAGCTTTACGTGCAGACTTATTCAAATTAGATTCTTTCCCAGACCCTCAAGATGAAGCTATTATCATTGTATCTTCTTCCGAAGGTGGTACTGGTTGTGGCGCTTCTACTATTGTAGCCAAGTATTGTAAACAAGTATTGAAAATGAATGTACACATGTTTGTATTCACTGGTTTCGAACAAGATGCTCGTGGTATTCAAAACACTGTAGAATACTTCCAAGAATTATCTGATGAATATACTGTACAAGCTATCAGTAATAAGAAATTCTTAGATGGCATCCGTAGCAAACAAGATGCTGAACGTGCGGCTAACCAAGAATTTACACAACGTATGGCAGTTCTTCTTGGTCAAGACTTAGTAGAATCTGATCAAAATATTGATGATACAGACTTATACAAATTGTCTACTACTCCTGGTTTCATGACTATCGAAAAAGCTAAAGTTACTAGCATTAAGAATACAGAAGACTTATATAAAGAACTTCGTAAAATGTTAGACTATAGTAAATCTTTGGAATTCAAACCTACAGCTAAACGTATTGGTGTAATCTTTGGTCTAGTTCCAGCAGCTCAAAACATGGACTTGAATACTGATGTATTACGTGAACGTCTTGGTGAACCATATGAATTCTTCACTCATATTCAAGATGCTGAACCTGGTAAAGAGTTCATTGAATTCATTGCTTCTGGTATTAAAATGCCAATCGATGAAGTTAATAAAGCTTACCAAACTTATTTAGAACGTACTTCCAAGGTTGATAAATCTAAAGACTCTTTCTTTGATGAAGCTTCTTCTATGACTATCAATAAAGAAGATGGTATGTTTAACTTTGATAAGACTGGTCCACAAAATATCTCCAAAGCGGATAAAGATGCATTCTTTGCTGGTGCTAAACCTGTAGCTAAACCACGTGTAACTGTATCCGCTAAAGATGATTTCTTCAATCAAACTACAGAAAAAGTTACAGTATCTCCTACAGTTGAAGTTCCAGAAGAACCAGTTAAACCTAAACGTGTAATTATCACTAGCAATGGTATTACAAAAGACTATTAATCCTACCAATATACGAGGTGACTTATGAAGGGCATTTATTTTAATAACCTGAAGAATCCTGCATTAGATCCTATTGTAGATACGATGGAATTGAATATGCTATTAGATGATCCTTCGGAAGCAGAAAAAGCAGAGATTAGAGATAACTTTGTTAACGAGGTTATGTCTAAGGGTTATAATGAAGATGAACTTAAACTATTCATCTTTAATAACTTCCATGAGTTCGTTAAATACTCTTATGAAGTTCCTGAAGTAGCTAAGCTTTGGGAAGAACGACCTATGGTCCCTAAGCTAATTAAACAACTGCTTACTAAATATACTCCAGGGTTTAGTTTTAATAAACTAGACCGTATCTATATAAACGGGGTAATCTATAACCATAACGTAGTACATCAGAATGATGAAGTACCTAGTATGGTTACAGAAATACTTAATGATTTAGGTATGACAATCAATAAAGATGTATGTGAAATCTTAGATAGTATCTATTATCTTCCTAGAAAGTTCTATACTATGGCTGTAATAGCAAGATTCTCAGATGTACGTGAAGAAATCAATATTAGACGTATCTTATTCTTATTGATGATTACCTATGAATATAATACTACCACCGTAGATGATATCCGCATCATTCTTGAAGCATTATTCTATGGGGAAATGACACCATTGTTTATCATTAATATGCTAGATACTCATAGAAATGAGCAATGGTACAACTATAGATATAGAGCGGCTGAAGAAGATACTACATTCGCTCTATATAGAATAGTAAATGCTATGCCTAAACACATTATCAAAGATACTTTACTCAAATATAGTGAAGTCTGTGTAGCTAGACAGCTTAAATTAGATGATGTGAAATGGACATTGGTAAACTTACCATTAGATGACTATAGAGAGTTAGCTATTATAGCTGATACTCTAAAGAATGATGGTTATTATTTACCATAACAACACAAAAAAATAATACATGGGTAAGAATGATCTATATCCTTACCCATGTATATTAATGACTATAAGTGATTTTCAGTTATAGTCATTTTGATTCCTTGTGATTTAAGGAATCGGTAAGCCATTATGGCTTCATGATGGCTGACATTATTGATGTCAGCGTATCGATCTGCCACTAGGCTCATAGCAGTTCTAATCCGCCAATCTAAATCAGCAGATCTAACTGCAAAATGATTAGCATAGTTTGCTATGCAACCATTTTGTAAAGCCATAGGAGTCACCTCCTTTCGGCAAGTAGACTATAGGTCTACAAGTGTATGGTTATATTTAGATACAGCTATTGAGAGTAGCTGTATCTACCATACACAGTTATAGCATGCAATCATAAAACAGTTTACTTATAAAAAATAAAACATGGGTAGATGAGTGAACACCTACCCATGATTATCTTTATCTATACCCCATATTTATGGTATAGCCGCATGCGCCATAATGGCACCATGTGAACTATTGGGGTATCTTTGTCTGGCATCCGTTCACCAGACACAGTACCTACTGGTATGGTTTCGGATGCCAGTCTTCTCGCTTCGAGCTCAGGGTTATGAGCACAAAGAGAAAGAAGAGTTTCTCTAGTCATAGGGATTCACCTCCTTATGACCTGTAGGATATGCTCCTACAAGTGTATGGGTAAATTTAGATACAGCTATTTGGGTAGCTGTATCTACCATACACGATTATAGTATACAATCGTAAAACAGTTTACATACGGAAACTCCCATATAGGCAATGCCTATATGGGACTTCTTTTTAATTCTTACATACTAGGAAACAAGAAAGTATATAATACTTTGGAATTATGTAAGGAGGAAGCACTATGAGTGAAGATTTAATTTCGGTAGTATCTGATAAGATGGGTACATCTAGCAGCACAAGTATTTATGATGTATTATACCCAACAGGGTTCTTTAATGTAGACTATTTGAATGGTTATAAGATTAATGGTTATCATAAAGATGGTACTAAATTCTCTTATGATGCATTTGGTATTGTAGATGGCTCTTTCAACTTAGTTGTAGGACGTACTGGTTCAGGTAAAACAACAGCAGCTATCCAATGGGGTGCTAATATCATTCGTCGTTTTGAAAATGCAAGAATGTTTATCGCATCTATCGAGGGCGGTATTACTATTAACCGTCTTGAAGCATTAACTGGTTGGTTTGGTGATGACTTATTTAAACGTGTAAGTATTCGTAATAGTGGTCTTAACGTAGAAAGTATCTACAAAGAAATCTTATCTATCTATGATGCTAAGATGGCTAATAAAGATGAGTACTTATATGACACTGGTCATGTAGATTCTCGTGGATTACCTATCATCAAGATGGTACCAACTGTTTATGTAATTGACTCCGTAGCCAATATGGTTCCAGAACGCGTAGCTAACCGTGGTGAAATGGGTGGTCAAATGGATGCAACTGCTATTGCTAAAGCTAATACACAGTTCATTAAGTTGACTATGCAATTACTTAAGACTGCTAATATCATTGTATTGGCAATCAACCACATCAATAAACGTGTAGAAACGGGTTTCATGCCAACTAAAAATGATATCCCATATCTTAAACAAGATGAAACATTACCAGGCGGTAAAGCTATTAACTACGATGCTAATAATATCTTCAAATTGGACGATAAGAAGATTAAAGAAGAATCTTTTGGTTTCAATGGTAAAGAAATCGTAGTTCAAATGATTAAATCTCGTACTAATAAAGCCAATATGACTACACCATTATTACTTAACTTTGATATTGGGTTTGACCCATACTTCTCCTTATTACTTCTTCTTAAAGATACTGGTCGTGTTAAAGCCAAAGGGGCTTATATGCAACTAGATGAGCATGCTGATATGAAGTTTACCAATAAGAAGTTTACTGAAATCCTATTTAGTAATAAGGACTTCCAAAAAGTATTCTTTGAAGCAGCTAAAGAAGAATGTCGTAAGTTGTTAACTCCAACTAAAACTTTAACTGAGTCTGTAGATAATACATTGTCTAATGATGTAATGGCATTATTTAGAGCAATGGACCAAGTAGAAGAGTAATTGTATATTATAGTTTTGAACCAGAAGATTCCAGTAATCTTCTGGTGCAATTCTATGCTTGTTACATAATGGAAAGGGGTAAGTACATTGGCAACTAGCGTAAATATTGTAGACGAAATTAAGAAATATGAAAGGAGATTGAAATTCCCAGAAGAGGCATTAGGTAAAGAATTGGCCGAACCTATTCCTACAGCAGTATCTGGGTCCCGTAAATTATTGTATTCGACACAGGCCGACCAAGTCATGTCTTTGAACACACCTGAAGTGCCGTTCTTACAGACAGGCTACGAGAATGAGTTTGGACATAAGTCCACATCATTCAAACAATACAATGGTGATGACCTAGTTATCCTAGACAAAGTTGATAAGTTTAACTGGGTACCTAACCATCACTACTTCCTACTTACGTATAATGCTAATAAGAATATCATTGACGTAGTAGAACGATGCTCATACTTACATATTACAGAAAGCTATGGGTATGACCAAAATACTAAATACTTAGACTCTCTAGGTATTGGTAGTAAAATCCGTACAGGTGATATCTATCTCAAATCCAAAGGGTTTGATGAGTATAATAACCGTATGGATGGTGTAAATCTATTAGTTACTTATGCAGCTATCTCTGATACTACAGAAGATGCTATTGTATTATCTGAAAGCTGTGCTAAGAGACTAAGTTCTCCATTGTATCATAAAGTCCAAATCATGGTCAATGAGAATGATATCATGCTTAATCTATATGGTAATGAAACCATCTATAAAGTTATGCCTGATATTGGAGAAGAAGTATCCAATAGTCTTCTATTGGCTACAAGACGTGAGAATAAACAAGAATCCTTGTTCTCTCAAGTATATTCCAGACTTATGGATATTAATATGAATGACAATAAGATTACTGCTACAGGTACTGTAGTTGATGTAAATGTCATTACTAATAACCCAGATATGATGGAATCATCCAACTATACTACACAGCTTAGAACGTATTGGAAAGAGTCTATTAGATTCTCTCAAGAGCTTGTAGATAAAGTGGATATGTACAAAGATCGTTATCCTAATGCTAAGATTGGATACGAACTACAAGTACTTTACTCTAGAGCAAAGAGCTTATTAGAGGGAGAGAAGTTCTCTCTTGATGGTAAGAAAGCTTTCTCTAATATCTTCCTTGAAGTTGTAGTACGTGAAAACAATGAACTACATATCGGGGATAAGATTACTAATCGTTATGGTGGTAAAGGTGTTATTAGCCGTATACTTCCAGACGAAGAAATGTTTGAGACTATTGATGGTCGTAGAGTAGAAATGATCTATAATCAAGGTACTTCTACTAACCGTCTTAACCCAGCTCAAATATTTGAAACTGAAATAAATGCAGCATCTGCTAAACTATTGAGATACTTACCTATGGAAACACCATATGAAGTAAATCATTCATTAGAACGTATTGCTACATTTATGAGTATCTTTACTCTAATGCAAGCTAATGCATTCAGGGAATATGTATATGCCTTGAATGATGATAGCAAGTTAGAGTTGCTTAAGTCTATGAAGAATGATGGATGTATTATCCTATCTGTATCTCCAATACAAGAAAACATTGACCTAGATAAACTAGTAGCTATGTATGAGTTATTCCCTGAATGTGAGATTGATTATGCATATTGTCAATTACTTGATAGTAATGGTAATCCTCGTAAGGTAAGAACTCAACGTCCTTTACTAGTTGGTCATCAATACATTGTAAGACTTAAACAGTATGCAGAAGATAAGTTCTCTGTGACTTCATTGTCTGCTACAAACTCTAGAAATGAAAATAGCCGTAATAAGAACCCAGGTGAGGGTGGACATAGATTTCCTAATACTCCAGTACGTTGGGGTGTAATGGAAACATCCGCTATGCAACACATCGGTTCTTGGTTCAATGCTATTATGCTTCTAGTATATAGTACGTCTCCACATGCAAGACGTAAAGCAAAGAATCTATTAACAGATTCTCCATTTAATATCGACGTTAAAGTTGATAGTGAATCTAAATCTAGATCTGTAGAAGTGCTTAATGTATATCTACGGACTATAGGCTTAAGGATTAGATTTGATAAATATAAGAAAGTGATTAAGAGTATCTTTGCTCTACCATCTTCTATCCCACATATGTTTATCGAAGTTCCTGATGCTGATCGTAAACCTACAATTGAGATGGTGGATGATAAGAAAGGGTTTAAGATTCCACAAATCATCTTCAAAGGTGATGACCCTAAACCTAATATGTTTATCAACCCACCTAAAGAGGAAGAAGAACCTCAGAAGGAGTAAGCTATGTCTGATTTAAGGCAAGTTTATATGGATATACTAGGGGGCAACTTTGAGTCTGCCCTCGATCCTCAAAATGTATATCTTATGAATCATATAGCAACTGCTGCACTTCAAGATGAGACTAATGTACGTCTTGATGATGTAGAGTTGGTATTACGTATAAGCAATGCACTATATAATGGTACTGATATTGAAGTATTGCCACTTGAAGATGGGGTATATGATCTCTTGTTAGAAATGTATAAGAGATATAATCCTAACTTCCAAGTTGGTGGAGCCAATATTGGTATGAATAGTGTACGTAAAGACAAAGATGATGTTTCAGGATATCCAAATATGTTTATACCTGTTCCTATAGGGATTGAGAATACATATGGTATGGATATCCTAGCATACGGTAATACATCTAAGTTTGCTACACCATTATCATGGAATAATGGTCAAGTATCTGATAGACAAAGAGACACAGCTCATAAGTATCCAGAATTGGTTGGTACTCTTGATAAGTGTAAGTTTGTATTAGACCATCAAGCATATACTGCTGGTGTAGCAGAAGACCCTAATGTAAAGATCTTCGAAAGAGATTTCATTGGGTTACATTTCCATAATGGAGTAAATAATCCTAATGACATTCTCAATATAGTTATGGAACTCAAGTATGATGGTATCTCTATTGAAGCCGAAGTATCTAACCATGTAGTATCTGCTAGAACTCGTGGTGATTTGGATAATGATAGAGCTACTGATCTTACTAGTGTATTGTATGGATATAGATTCCCTAATACTATTCCAGACAATGAAGTCTTTGGTATGAAGTTTGAAGCTATCATTACTAAGTATGATATGGAAAGACTTAAAGCAAAGACTGGTAAATCATATACCAATATGAGAACTGCAGTATCTGGTATTCTAGGTTTAGCTAATGCTAGAGAATACTTAGAGTATATTACTTTAGTTCCATTAGGTACATCATTACACTTTGATACTAGAGAAGAAGAGCTTATGTTTATGAATAGATACTTTGCAACTAAAGTTTCTAATGCATATAAAGCTTTCTCTGGTAGATATGACCATGTACTATACATGGTAGACAAGTTCGTTCAAGATGCTGATATGATGCGCCCATATATGACATTTGCTTATGATGGTATTGTAGTATCTTACAATGATAATTATCATAAGCAACTCTTAGGTCGTGTAAATCATGTCAATAAGTATAGCATGGCTATTAAGTTTAATGCTATGAAACGAGTAACTAGATTCCGTGGATATTCATATACAGTTGGTTCTAATGGGGTAATCACACCAATGATTATATTTGACCCAGTAGAGTTCAATGGTACAGTTCACTATAAAGCTAGTGGTCACTCTTATGAACGATATAAGAAACTCAGTCTTAGATATAATGATGAGATTGAAGTGGCTTATGTAAATGATGTAATGCCATATGTAAGTAAGCTATACAATACAAACAATGATAAGAATGAGAAACTCTATCCTATAGAGCCATTCATTGATCATTGTCCTGCATGTGGTAGTCAATTAGTAGAATCTTTCTCTGGTAAGACTATATCTTGTGAGAATCCAACTTGTCCAGGTATCCATCAAGCTAAGATGGTTAATATGATGGTACGATTGGATTTCAAGAACTTTGGTCAAGCTGCTATAGAGAAACTAGAAATCAAGTCTCTTAGAGATCTATTTGAAAATGTAGATGAGACTAGATTATTCAATGCTGGATTTAGAGAACGTGGTATAGCTAAGTTCCTAGACCAGCTTAATGAAATCAAATCCAGAGACAACCTAGACTTCGTTATTGTTGGGTCTTTAGGTTTCACTGATATTGGATTTAGTACATGGTCAAACATCTTCAACGTAATTCCATTAGATTGTCTTATCAAACTATCTGATGATGAATTATCTGATAGACTATTGGCTATTCCAGGTATAGGCCAACGTACAGTAGATACCATTCTCAAAGAGCGTGTAGTATTTGCTGATGACCTAATCTATATCTATACTAAGATACCTAATCTGAAACATAGCATCAATGCTAAACCAGCTAAACGTATATGCTTTACTGGTATTAGAGATGCTAATGTAGAAGCAGCTTTAATGGCTAATGGAGATATGCCTAGCGAATCCATAACTAAGTCTACAGACTATCTTGTAGTACCTTACAAGGATTATACATCTTCAAAGACAGCTAAAGCTGATAAGTACGGTATTCCAATCGTAACTATAGATGAGCTAGTAGCTCAACTAGGGTTAAATATAAAAGTTTAACCCTAGTGAAACAAATCTATAAGTATATATTATAATTGGGATAGTGGTTTGCTATCTCGTTTCTTATGGTTATAGGAGGATATTATTATGATTAAGAACCTAACAGAAACTACAATCTTTCAAACATGGAACTCTCGTCTAGTTGATGAAGTAGGCTTTGATGTTCCATTAGCAAGTTTTAAAGAATTATTCCGTCCAATCATCTTCTCTTTGGCTAACTTCTTATCCAAAGTAGGTGGTGCGGACATTACTACATCTGCAGTTACAATCAGTAATACAGATGGTGTATTCTTGTGTGCATTGTTAGTTAACCGTACAGTGGACCAAGAAAACAAAACATCCTTTGATGTATCCTTTACTACTGATAAGGAATTAGTTGACAATAGCGAGCTATGTCAATATACTATTGCCGCTTCTGAACGTGAGCTTCAAGAATTCGTAAACAAATTCATCTTGGAAGAAGTTAAAAACCGTTTCCAAACACCTGAATTGCTTTACGATTTCTTACGTGTATTATTCAGCACTATCTTGAATTACACTAATAGCTTGACTCGTGATGAAATCACTGAAGAAGGCCTTGAAATCGACATCGAAGATACTATTACTATTGCAGTATCTTTAGATGAAGAGGGTAATCGTGTAGTAGCTATTGAACCAGGTACTGCATTGAAAACCTATGTCAAAGATGACAAATGTAACCAACAATAGCAAATAAGATTATACAAATCCGGGGTCTAGGGGTATTTCCCCTAGGTCCTTGTATAATTTTTATGAGCGGGGTTAAAACATGAAGCGTGCAATATGTGAAGGGAAACTGTTAAGTCTGTATGATATAAATACAGACTATAACGATTACTTTATGAATGATACATCATTCATGGGGTATATTGATGAGGGAACTGGTATTATTTATCCTAGTACTACTCAAACTTACATAAGTAAGAATCCAGGTAAAGCTGGATTCTATAAACATGGTCCATTCTTAAGGTTTATCGAACCATCTGATGAAGAGAGAGATAACTTTACATTTGATAAATTGGAACATGTGGATTGGGATAATACATCTAGTATTAGTGACGTAGTAGCTAAGTCTAAAGAGGCATTCTCTTTGGATAATAGATTACTTAGTAATGTCACACCAGACAATATCTTTGCACCACCAATTCATTCTGATGATTCTCCAGAAATGGTTGGTATGAAAACAGCTATTGCAAAGAAGAAGATTGACTTAGACTTATATGGTTATCGTTTTGGTGAGAACTTCAATAATGATAAACGTATATTTGATAAGCCATCTATGACTTTAAATAAGTTAGTTACTATCTGTGATAAGACAGATATTGACGCTTATCTCATTCTCAAAGACAAGGAGGGAGATATCCCTAATCCTATGGGAGAAGAGATAATGATCAAACTAACAAATGGAACGGAAGAGGAGGGTAACGATGAACAATAGTTGGCAAAGCAAGTTCATTGCCGATTATAATGATAAGAATCGTCCTAAGTTTAATGACGTATTCTTCTCTAAATCCGATGATGCTATTATCGAAGACCTAAAAGCTATGCTTATATCTTGTCAACGTGATAAGTATTTCACAGTCAAGATTCTAGGATTCGATACTATAGAAGACTATGATGAAGTAAACAGACTTCTCATAGAAAACAACGATAATATCACTGTACCAATCAAGGATAGTTATCTTAAGATACTTAAGGTAACCTATTATATTGAAGTCAATGGTTATAGTGATACATTTGATGTATATATAGCAGTGCCTAGAGTATTTGAGGGTGCTTATATCATCTTAAATGGTAATACGTACTTCCCATCTTTCCAATTAGTAGATGGGAGTACTTACAATAATACATTAGCAAAATCATCTAAAGTACAAAAGATTACATTGAAGACTGTCTTTGGCGCTTTACGTATGATTCGTAACTTCTATGACTATCAGACTACTGATGGTACTGTGCTTAACGGTACAGTATATTCTATCATGTCTAATGGTGCTTCCTATAAGGGTAAGAAGAATGCAGTAGATAGAAAAGTTCCAGCATTCAAATACTTATTTGCTAAGTATGGTTTATACGAAGCATTAAGTTTATTTGGATTCGATAATACTATCTTCATTTCTAAAGAACCTTTTGAGGAAGAAGAGAATTACTATACGTTCAAATGTCAAGCCACTACTAGCCGTATAGGTTATGTAAAAGTAGCTAAGATATTATTTGATAATGATCGTGTATATCAATCAGCAGTTATAACTATCTTAGACAATCTTCGTAGTTTAAAGACTGGATATACAGCAGAATCGTTATTCAATAAAGACTACTGGGTTATTTCTCTTGGTGCGCATTTCGTTAAGAATAATATGGAATATGAGAAAGGATTATCTGCTCTATATTCTTTAGAAGATCAATACGATATAGTCACTAAGAAGAATATCAGATTACCATATGAATACAAATCTAATATTTATATGATACTAAGATGGATGATGGCAGAGTTCTCTAATATTCGACTTAAAGATAACACCGATGTTACCAATAAGCGTATTAGATGGTCTGAATGGATTGCGTCTCTATATGTAATGAAACTAAATACAGGTATGTACCGTTTAAATGATATAGCTAGACGTCTTAAATCCGATACTATAATCAAACGTTTTAGACAATGTATCGATATCAAACCTATGTACTTAATATCTGAGTTACAAAAGAGTGGTATCAAAGGTTTCCGTAATATGGTTAATGAACGTGATGTTATATTACAATTAAAGTGGACTTTCAAAGGGCCTACAGGTCCTGGTGAAACATCCAATAAGAATCTCGAGGGTAGACTTAAACGTATCTCTCCATCTCACTTAGGTATCTTAGACTTTAATACTTCTTCACCAACTGAACCTGGTACTAGTGGTATTATGTGTCCTTTGAATCAAAGTGTATATGATGGATATACGTTTACTAGTGATGGTGAACCTAATAGCTGGGATGCATCTTTCAATGAACTTAAACAAAGTTATAGAGATGCTATTGGTGTTAAGTCCGCATTTGAATTAGCAGATGATATCGGAGCTGTTCTTGAGGGAGCAGACGATGGTAAGAATCGTGCTATATATGAAATGTATCAAATGGGTAAATCCATAAGCCTAGCTAAACAGTCAAACTATCAACCTGGAGATCTTATAGTCGAAGATTAAAAGGGAGTGTTTATTATGGCGGTAAAAGATATTTACCATCGTGTGTTCATTATGTCTCGTCAACAAATGGAAGAGCTTAAAGAACGCAATAATCAACTAGGTTTAAAAACAGAATTTGGTAAAGTAATCGTCAATGGAGTAGAACGTGTATATTCTGATATCATTCTTGATATGGCAGATTGCCGTTACTCTGATGCGGTTAAAGTTATCGAAGGTGACATTCGTGCTATTAAGCACACTGAAGTAGTTTAACTAATATAGTATATAGTATGGGTCTAATGACTCATACTATATACATTATTTTTAATAGGAGGAAACTAAAATGAATATTCCAGCTACACTAAGCTTCTCTAAATTAGCAGAAGATCTTAAAAATGCTATCTTCAAAGATGAAGAAAGATATAGTCTTATGCCTAATTGTGATTACTATGGTGAAAATGCTAGATGCTTAGCTTCATGGATTGACCGTATCTTTATGGATAAAGCCATTGATTATAATAAAATACATATTATAATCCATAGATACCCAACAGACAAGTTGATTGGGTATGTATACTTAGATACTGAAGATGAGAATATTAATAAAGATGAATTCATCTCTACTATCCGTGTAGACATCGATGGTGAAAATGACTATATGTATAACGAAATTATGCTAATCAACACCAAAGCAGTATTGAACGCATTACAAAATAAGAACTATGATGCATTTATCAGTCTATGCTATGAATTAACCAAATATATCTATAGAAATGCTACACCTGAAGCTAATCAGGATGCAGTAACTGCTATCACTCTATATATTGATTTCATGTATAATCAATTATTCTCTGATATGGAAATGCCATATACATATGCTAATAAAGTATACCGTACATTATTAGATACAAACTACTGTAACTATAAACCAATCATTAAATCTATTAAGTCATTATATAAAACCGAGGCTTGTATATACTTCGTACCATTAATGGGCGAGCTTCTTATTGATGCAACTAGACAACCATACTATACTGAAGAAATTGGTAAAGGTATGGTAGCACGTGTATTTGAAGATGAACGCTTTGAGTTGGTTGTGCCGATGATTGTCAAGAATTGTTTACAAAAGTTATCTGATGAAAACATATTGAATGCCGCATTAGCACATGCCCCATCTATACTAAAATATCTTGGTGATGAATCTCATAAAGAAGAACGTGATACTCTAGTAGCGTATATCAAAGAAAAAGTTGATAACTACGTGAAAGACCATCCAGAATTAGCAGACTTCAAAGGATTCGAAAACAATGATAAAGCATCTTATAAACCAAATGGTAATTTCATTGTACCTGGTCAAAAGCTAAATGAGCAAGCTATCTTAGATGCTAAAAAAGAATTCATGAAGAATCGTAATAAGAAGAACTAATATGGCTAAGTCAATGTTTATTCAGGCACATGAGTGTCCTGAATGTAGAAGTGAATCATTATATCTTATATCCCTTAAGGGTGAACGTACTCCATATTTGAGTATACTCAATAAGCATGATGATCCTCATAAATGGATTATGGATTATAAGCACGATTTCAAATTCAAATGTACCAAGTGTGGTAAAGAATATGAAATCGATTGGAGATATGATGTACCAGTTCCAATAGACTGGGCTACACAGGCTATGCCTAAAGCTCTTGATGAGTTAACTCGTGGATAAAACAAAGTATACAGTATGGGACACTGTTCCCATACTGTATATTAATTTTTAGTGATATTTAAACAGACCTCTAATAAGGAGGGATATACTATGCGTATTACATACATAAGATTAGAGAATTATATAGGTATTTATAATGGTCGTGGTGATGATATATTAGAGATAGATTTATCTCAAAATGTGAATCCTATCGTGATTATACGTGGCACCAATGGTAGTGGTAAGAGTACATTGCTTAAATCGCTTACACCAATTAATGATGACTCTAATGCTATTGTTCCAGGGGTAACTGGGAGAAAGGTTATACGATATTTACACAATGGTATAACTTATGAGATAGAATATGTGCACCCTATAGACAAAGAGGGTAAACGTAAACAGACTAGAGGTCAAGTCTATAAATATGGACCTAATGGTAAAGAGGAATTAAATCCGACTTGGAATATAAGTTCCGCTAAGGATATCATTTATTCTTTATTTAACTTAGACTCTAACTTCTTGGCATTAAGTCAACTATCTTCTGAAGATAGAGGGTTAGCTGATAAAAGACCAGCTGAACGTAAGTCATTTGTGTCTTCAATTATTAGTGGTATCGAAGCATACAATGCTATGTATAAGATTATATCCAAGAAGCATTCTATGTATAAGAGTCTAATACAATCTTTGACTGCAAAGATTAATCGTATTGGTAACAAGGAGGATTTAGATCTTAGATATAATACAATAACTAAACAAGTTAGTCAAGCTATATCTGATAGAGATGCATCTATACAACGTATAGCTATTCTTAGGGCTAAGCTTGATGAAAACAATGCAGAGAAGCTATTAGAAGAGTATAAGACCATTAATATTAGATATGAATCTATTAAGCAAGATCGTATAGCTCTTACTAATACATTAAAACAGTCTCCGATATTTAGACAACGTATTGAGAATATCTATACTGTAGAAGAGCGTGCTAAGCTCATTAAAGAGATGGAACGTGAACTAGAGCAAGATAAAGATAATCTTCCACGTTGGAAAGAGGCATTAGAGCGTACAAATAACGCTCATGATGAATGTGAAAGAAAGATAGCTAATATCAATACTGAAATCAATAAGAAGAAATCTAGATTAGAGACTTTTATTGATGCCGACTTCTCTGAAGAAGAGTTTGGTAGATATAATGAAGCTGTAGCTAATCTTAAAGCTATAGAGAATGATATAGCTAAGCTAGATTATCGTATCGACAATAAATCTGAGTATGATAGACTTAAAGAGCTATTCGATATGATGAATAACTTCTCTTATGCTATTATGGATAGATATGAGCATATTACTAGAGAAGATGTGGATACATTAGTAACTAGAAACTCGTCTTTCTATAAGAATACTTTAGCTACGATAACTAAAGAGATTGAAGAGTATACTAAAGAACGTATATCTACAGAAGCAGATATGGGGTTTTATGAGTCTTTAGTAGAGAAAACTAAGAATCTTGAGCTTAAACCTAAAGATTGTAAGTTTACTGACTGTATATTCATAGTAGAAGCTATTGAAGCTGAGAAGAAGAAACCTAAAGATGCTTTAGTTAGATTGACTGCTAAGCTTAAAGACTTAGAAGATAAGCTAAAAGATCTAAATGATAATTTACATCTTACAGATGAAGCTAAATCGTTCATGGATAAACTAGAAGCATTACAATTTGTCTTTGGAAGCAATATGTCTTATCTATCTAAGATAGGTGCTGATGGTATTTGGAAAGGTTTCATTGAATCTATCGCTAATAATACTACAGCTAAGTTCTTAGAAGAGTACATCTATAGAGCGACTAACTCGTATAACTTGCTTGAAGCTAAAGAGTCTGTATCTAAGATAGTAGACTCTCTTAAAGAATCCGCTATTAAGTATAATGCTAATAAGTCCATCATTGATGAAATCAATAGTGATATTGATAGAATGACAAAAGAATGTAATGGATATGAAATAGAGCTAAGTGATCTTAGAGGAGAAAGAGCTGATTATGATCTTTTAGTTATGGAAACAGACTATGCTATTAGAGAATCTGAAACTAATCTTCCTCATTTAGATAGAATTCAAGAGATTGATCTAGAAATGAGAGAGTTAGAGAAGAAAGCTAATGAATCTAAAGCTAAACGTGACCTAATTAAGGAACTTAATGCTAAGATTCTTGAAGAATCAGCTGTAGCTGAACGATGCAAGGATAATTACAATGAGCTTATAGCTCAACGTGATGATATTGCTCATAATAAGATTCTTATTGATGAATACCATAAGGAAATGCAAGAGTATACTGATAACTACGAACGTATCGAAGCTATCAAGTATTATGTGTCTCCGAATACTGGTATTCAAACCATATTCATTGGTGCTTACATGAATGATATTATGGTAAAGGCTAATGAATTGGCTTCATGTATCTTTGGTGGTGAATTCGTTATTCAACCATTCGTTATTAATGAAACAGAGTTTAGAATTCCATGCTTAGGTAGTGGATTGATGAATGATGATATCTCTTCTATGAGTACATCACAAATCTGTATGCTATCTATGATTATTAGCTTTGCTATCTTAGCTAATGCTAGTACAGACTATAATATCCTTAAGCTAGATGAGATTGATGGTGGTTTAGACACTGAAAATCGTATTCAGTTTATTACCCTACTGGGGAATCTTATTTCGATGGTTGGGTGTGAACAATGCTTCCTAATCAGCCACAATATGGAGTATTCAGACAGGGTAAGTGTAATAGATATGACAGCTAGACCAGTTGAGGTGAGATAAATGAAATCATTTATCCAAATAAAAGAGAAAATAGAACGATTCCTTGCTACTGTACTAGTTATCCTAGCACCGATTGGTTGTATATTTGCAGGTCTTGTATGGGTATACTCATATATAGGGTGTACCCGTGCACATAATAGTATAAACTATATAATCTACGATATAATAGGTCCTGCAATTTTAGTTACTGGTTTGGTGGCTATGGTAATTTGGACACCTCAGGTTATATGGTACATATTGTCATATTTATTCAAAAGGATTAAGAAATCATGGAAAAACTAAAGAATTTCATTAAACGAGAGATAGTTATTCTTCTCTGTGGGCCATTAATAACTTGTCTTGTACTTGTATTGTGTAAGATCCTTAACCATATATCCTTAGAGTTGTATGGTGAAGGGTCTTTACCGTATATTATGGGGGTACAGGCAGAAACGTTTCTATATACCCTATGTATAATGCTTATACTAGGATTGACGTTTGTAAATATATTTTTATTAATTGCTTCAGCTATAATAGTTGAGAAAGAAATCAGATAATGGGGTGAAAGAGATGTTAGTATCAATGATAGTTGCACATGACTTAAATAATGGTATAGGTAAAGATGGTAAGCTATTATGGCATATACCTAAAGACCTAAAACATTTTAAGAAAACAACTCTAGGCTGTACTGTAGTCATGGGTAGAAAAACCTATGAATCTCTTCCTAACGCATTACCACATAGAGAAAATTGGATTCTTACTAATGATAAATCATATGTGCCTAAACAACGATTCAATGACAAGGTTAAAGTATTTCATTCTAAAGAAGAAGTACTAGCTGAAGCTGAACGTCTTAGAAAGGCTAATATATTTATCATTGGCGGTGGAGAAATCTATAATTTATTCTTAGATGATGCTACTGATATTATAGCTACAGTGGTGAATGAAAAGCTACCAGCTGACACTTTCTTCCCTAAACTAAAACGAGGTGAATGGGATAAAGTGAAAGTTGTAAATGAATCTGAAGTTGTAGACCGTAGACATTATAGTTTTAAGTTTGTAACTATGAAACGAAAGGAGAGAAAATAATGGCTTGTATTGATGATGAATTAGCCCAAGTGACCTATGAGGTTTTAGAAACTGTACCAAAGTCTATATCTAGAACCATGCATGGTATAAACCCATGGTATATTGAAGTGAGTGATTATATTCTAACTTATGAGGATAAGGATAAATATAAACTTAGTCTTCATCAGCATGGTAAATGTATCTATGGTAAAGCTATTTACAGTTCTCATTACTTTAAAGCATTCGTACAAAAATTGTATGATAGCTTATTCATGAGTGGTAAAGTAGTACCAGATACTAGTAATAACCCTTGGCTAATTAAGGTAAGAACTCTACATAATTTATTAAGATCAAGATACGGAGAGTAAAAAAATGAAAAATGAAGAAATCGTAGCTAAACTTAGAGAATCACTTATTAATATTAGTAGTAGAATGGTGGAACCATTGGTCGCTAGTAAATACGAACACGTCTTTATATTAGATAAGGATATTTCTGATTGTAATGAGTCAATCAAAATCGAAGTATCCATTCAATCTAATAAAAATATTCCACAAGCTATAATAAGAACTGAAACAAAAACAACTACGCCACCTAAAGGGTATAGTAAAGAAATAGCTATTGATACCACACCAATGATCATTAGTCTTATAGATGATGCTAGTTTCTCTGAAGTGGCTAAATACATTTCAGATTTAGCATACAATCTAAGTGATGTCATTAATGAGTATGCTAATATAGAAGCTCTAGCAGAATTAGAATCCAATATTCTAATGGTAAGTCGAGGACTATTTGATTATACTGTCATCTTACCAGAATCTAATACATCTATCGACTATAGAGTAGTACAAGAGGTTTCTGATGATGATAATCTATATGAAGTATGGACTAGATTCAATGGTATGATTATGTATGCAAAATCTGCACATTCTATATCTGGAGCTATATCTACAATAAAAGATATTTACCCTAAAAATATATCTGAATGCTGGTGGAGATTAGATCTCATTTCTTTGATGACTAAGCTATTCAATGTTAAAGAACCAAAGATAATTGATAATAAAACCTATGTTGAATATATTGGTGAATTCAGTTTACCAACCAATAGAAAGATTGATTGTAATTGCTGGCTTAAAGTCACAAAAAGCAATATAAACGAACAGTCTAGACTATATATCGAATCTAACACATTGACTCCATATATTAGTGTCAAAGTATCTCTTAATGGGTTTGATAATATTGTCGGTTACGCTTATAATACTATGAATAAAATAGCTGGTATTATTAGAATTCTAGATACTATGAAAATCGATGATGGTATGACATTGTATCAGCTATTAGCACGTGCATGTAAGCCTAGTGCTCATATTGAAATTACATGTAACAATAGTGATATGATTCTTATCTCTTACTATGAAAATGGTAATCATCATAATATTTGGTTATCATTCCCTAATCATAATAGACCTAATATTACTATTGGGAATAAATATGAGATTAGTGAAACATGTGATAGCTTAGAAGAAGCTATAATTAAGGTTATCACTGAAGCACGTGAAGATAAATAGAGGTAGCTAATATGGAATCAAATGTGATTGAAAATACGTTAGCTGCTATCGAAGAGATAATCAATATCGAATTTGATATGTCCCCAGATGAAAGCTATGAACGAAAGTCTTACTATGGTGAGGGTACATTATTCGGTGCAGATATTGGTGTATCTGTAATATTCGAAGATGATAATATTAAACAGCTTATTATCGAATCTATACCAAGTGGTAATAGTTATGGTATTGGATATGTATCAGTAATTAAGGACGAACATGAGATATCTGATTTATCTCGTTCTATCCCATTAGCCATTGATGGTATTATTAAGATGCGTAAGCTCTTAAGGTATATCAGTGAAGAAGATAAGCAATTCATTCGTGATAACGAAGGCATTCTTACTATTATTGGTAAGACATACACTAATGAGTATAAACAGATTGTATCACAACTAGATACAATGGAATTATGCTTTGAATATATTCCATTGTGTATTTCTAGTTATGATGGTATCTTGTTAGAATATGCTTTTGATGTACGTACAACTAAAGACTATTCTATTGTAAAAGCTAGTCTTACTATAGACCAGGCTATCAAATACGTTAGAGAAAATAGTAGTAAGTAAAACAAAAATACAGGTACTGGAAATTCCAGTACCTGTATATTTTTTTATTTCGTAAAACTCTTTTTTTTTAGTTGTATACTATAATGGTAATATCATGGTTATATTTATTTATAGTATTTTAAAAGAAAAGGAGAATATTATCATGAGATTACACGAATTAGCAAAAGCAAATAATACTGTTGTTAGACCTTATATGGAAGACATTTTCAAATTAGAAAATTGTGTGACAAAGAAAGGTCTATTACGAGTTGCCGATAATGGATTTATCGAATATGCTTGGTTTACTTATTTTAGTAAGTATATTGGCCAAGTAGAAGTATCCATTATGGCTCCAAAAACAGCCGAAGCTATTGAGTCATACTTCACTAAATATCTTGCATTAATTGTAGATATGGAGCAAGATATTGAAGAAGATGTGAACAAGATCGAAGCAATGAAAGTATTGCTTGGGTTACATGGGACCTTATATATTGAAAACGATAATGTAGTTTTCAGATTTGAGGACTTGGGTGTTATTTCACCATTCGAAAATAGCTGGTATGTCTGTCCTAATGGAGTAGACAATGTAATCTGTAAGACTTTGGCTGAAGCGGCTAAAGTTATGGCTGATTATAAAGATAGCTTAGAAAAGAAGCCTATGCTTCTCAAAAACATCATCTAAGAGAAGAATATTACAGGATAGGACATTGTTCCTATCCTGTATACTTTTCTTTTTTCTATGATACTAAACTGTATATAGTAAAACTCTTTTTTTTACTTGTATAATATAATGGTAATACAATGGTTATATATTTATTAAGCATAAGGAGGAATATTACCATGTATAATACTGCAAAAGATATAAAAGAATCAATCAAAGAAATTGAACGTTTATTGGGTTATGGTTTCGGAAGAATTACCCAAGATAAGGATGATGAGTCCTTATATACGGGTAAGTTCAATTTATTTGGAAATATTTTCAAAGTATCGATATATACAAGAAAATATAACCAAGAAGAGATAGATTCTATATATTTTGAGTCTGACGCCGAATGTAATGAATTCGGTGTAAATTACGTAGTCGGTATAACCGATAACGTAACTTGCGGTTGGGTCAATAAAGATATAGAGTTAGCCATGAGCTCTATATTAAAAGTCCGAGCATTACTATTTGACGTGATGGATAATGGTAAAGCGTTTATGGAATGGTTAAACGAAAAAGGCGCTACATTAGCAGCATATGGTACTGTTCCAAACGATGGTCCGTCAAGCTTAGACTTTATAAGTATGAGCTTCGACAATATACCTATCGAATTGGTAGGCACTTCTAATAAAGAGGAAATCGGGCTTGTATATTATTTATACAATACTGAATTAGAAGAGCAAATTGACGATGACTGGTATACATTACCAGGTGCTATTCGCCATTTAACATTCGAAATGGATATGTAATTTATACAGGGGTGTGCTAATTGCTCACCCCTGTATACTTTTCTTTTTTTTCTTAGAGTAATAAGAATTATGGTTGTATAATATAGCTATGACTCATTGGTTATATTTAATTTAAAGGAGGATTTAAAATGAGTGGATTTATTGTTAGTGAAATTAAGAGTACAGAGCGTACTAAAAGAGACTTGTTTATGGATTTTCATAATTTTATAGGCTGTCTACCGTTAGGTAAAGATCATAAGAAGTCAGTAGATAATGCTAGAAATAAACGTATTGAAATTATCGTAAGTGATACTGAAGATGAGGCTACTTTGATCATAAAAGATCTTAATGTGGCTATAGAATATCGTCTATATGATAGACCGTTTGGTTTTAAAACCATTAAAGTAGATGATATTGTTTATAATAATTTTGATGAGCTACATAAGATTGATACAATGATACTAAAGAAGATTGTAGATAGCTTATTATATTGGGCTGCTAGTGCTTCTGATGGTAAACCGTATATTTTACCTATGCATATATTCGATATGGCTACACGTATATATCAAGCATGTATCTTTATTGATTTTGCTAGACCGTTGGATGAGATTAATTAGGAGGATAAGATTATGAGTGAAGTTAAAGATCTTTATGATGGCAAGTATCATCTTGTCAACAATGAAATCCTAAAGTACTTAAATAAGTTCTTTGGAAGTTTTAGTCCACTATCTATTGGTGGAGAAACACCTGAGGGTGTAGATATTGAACCACCAATGGAAATAGTAAAAACTATGGAAACTCAATATGCTAACTGTAAGTGTATAATGAATCTATTAGATTTGAACATGAAATTCCATTTACTAGAAGTAATGGATGCTGAAACTAAAAGATTCACTTACATCTTTTATGCTTTGGAATTACCTACTGGTATCCAAGCAGGACAATTCTCTATTGGTGCTATAAAAGCAGAAGTATTACGTGAAGCATTAGAGTATGTATGGAAGACTCTAATGTCTAGTTCTAAGTATAATGATATTGGTATTGATAGTACAGATGCATATGAATTGCATTCTATTATTGATTATATCTATTATACTAAAACTGTAACTGCTTATGGATTCGATTTTTAATAAGGGGTGTATTATGAGTGAATTTCTAAGAATAGCTAAAGAAGAAGATTTTGTATATGAAAAATATGTACCAAGACTATTTAACGACTTCTTTAGCCGTATCCCATTTGACAATGAGGATTTCAATTATTTCATTAAGAAGAATAGAATTGTAAATATACTAGAATCGAGTAATAACTATATCGGTTATGGTATTCATTTACAAGATATCAATGTATATATTGTATTACAGTTCAAATGTGTTGATGGATACATTACTGATACTAGAGTGGATTATTTTGTATTAGATCCATTTGGTAAGAATTCAGTAACTGTATTGAATAAGTATGCCTATAAATTAGATAGGGATATCGTTCGTGCTATATTTGATGATATAGCAAAGCTAATGGCAGAATTCAAATTTGATTATCTTGAATACAATAAGATAAACGATAAAGAATTCTTTGAATTGTCGCAAGACTATTTTTACTTAGCAACTAAAGATGCTATTTATAATCCATAGGAGGAATATTAAGATGGAATGGAAATATACTATCGGAGAGATGGAAGAAAATACTTGTCAAGAATTAGCTAATGCTATTGTTAAACTTTTGGATTGCAGTAACTTTTTCACAGCAAGACAATATACTAACTTAAGAATAGAAAGTGAGCAACTAACAAAGTTCACTACACTAACCACTGTAACATTCCCAACTAAAAACTATGGGGATGTTATAGTGAAGACTATTAACCATGCTATTACTGACGGATATGGTACGTCATGTGATATCATCATAAGTGGTCCAGATGGTAAACAGTTCTCGGTTGATTATAATCCTATTAGCTGTAGTGATAAATACTTCACATTCAACTATATGGTATGTGACCCAGAAGATCCAGAATATGCAACTATTGATGAAAATGAATGTATAATCAAAGATCTTCGTTTACTATGTGAAGCTGCTATTGAGGCTGTCAATTTTAGTGCAACTAAACCTGCTGAGATGAATTTGTATATGCTACAATATACTTTAGATTTCTTAGATATGGTTGAACTTGGTGAATTTGGATTAGACGATTTCATTGACTGTTATGATAGCTTCTATTATAGTGCTCATACACATGCTCACTATTTTGATGACCCAGAGCCTAGACCAAACCCATATAAAGACCCTGAGTTTGATGAAGAATTCTGGGAAGCAGTAGAAAATAGAATGGAAAAATAGTTATTATTTAGGAGGACTTTAACAATGAAATTAGAAAACTTAGCATTTAACAAAACTTTAGGGTTTGAACCAAAAGTGGAAGATATTACTGTGCCTAAACAAGGTGGTGGTACACTTAGAATGAAATCTACTTCTAGAGAGTTTGGTTTCAACGGATGCCTATATACATGCAAGGTAATAATGGATTCTGATGAAAATGTTAAATTAATCAGATTGGCATATTCTAAGATTCCTACAGCACCAGTAAGAACACACATTGAGCTTACTGATATAGTAAGTAATGATGATGTCAAGAAATACTTTGAAAATATCTTGTTAAGACTTAAAGTTTCTATAGATCAAATCTATAGAGAAACTAAAGCCCAAGGTGTTTTTGAATACATCAGGGATTTAGGTGGTATCTTAAAAATAGTAGACGGTAAAGTATATTTTGAATTGGATGGATTCAATATTAAGATTAAGCTAAATAGCAATGAAGAATGGGAAACTTACTTAAATGATAAGCAAATTTCCACTCATAATACATTGCGTGATGCCGCTTATGATATAAACGTATAAACGATATTCGTAAAAAGAACTTTGCGTTAATTCCTAATATTGTTTAGATAAACTAATACAGGATAGTACATTGTACTATCCTGTATACTTTTCTTTTTTCTATGTTACTAAGGGTATATTTGTAGTTTCGTAAAACTAGAGTATTTCAGTTATATACTATAATGGTAATATGATGGTTATATTTATATATTATTTACAGAAAGGAGATATAACATCATGAAACTAGAAGAATTAAATTTCCATAAGGTATTAGGCTTCCAATACGATGTAGTAGATATGGGAAACGGACTCAAAATAACAAATAGGGAGTTTGAATTCAATAACTTACTATGTGGGTGCGACATCATCATAGGGAAGGATGATGAAATTGTATCGCTATCACTCTATCGTTCTATACTAGATATCGACGTCGTTATAAAACTTACTAATATAGTAAGTAATACCGATATAAAAAGATATTTTGAAAACGTGTTAACACGTCTTCAAATATCTAAAAAGGAGATCGATACGCATTCAAAAGCCAAAAATACCATCGAACGGATTGCAGAAATGGGAGGTGTATTATACGTTACTAATAATAATGTATATTTTACATTAGACTCATTCGATCTAAAAATAAAATTGAATACTGAAAATGGGTGGGATGTTTGCCATTTAGGCAAAATAACTTCAACCCACGAGACATTGAGTCAAGCGGTGTTAATAATAGTTGACGATATTAAGAAGGAAGGGGCATTACTTCCTAATATCTAAATGACTACTTATACAGGATAGCACAATGTGCTATCCTGTATATCTTTTCTTTTTTCTATGATACTGGGGGTGTATATTGCACTTATCGTAAAACTCTTTTTTTTTAATTGTATACTATAATGGTAATATGATGGTTATATATTCATTTATATTTTAATTACAAGGAGGAATATCATCATGAAAAAATTTACAGAAGAACAAATGGTTAGTTTCAAAGCAGCTATGGAAAGAATCAATATAATTGATTCTTCTGCTGTATTTGATGATGCTAAGCATGGTGCTAAAATCGCCAAAGACCACATGTTAAAAACATTGAAGTATCTAATAGATACTAAAGATGTCAATGAAATTAATGTGGTTCTGTTAGATTATGGTTTAACAGAAGAGGACATCAATAACCCTGTTAAAATAATTGATGCAGTAAAAGAACTTGATGCATATCAATTAGAATTAATGGGACAGTATCTAGATTTATCCAAGCCAAACATTGTTAGCTTCTTTAACTATATTAAAGAACTGACTATTGAGTTTGAAACCGAATTAGAGTCATCTATTTCTGTTGCTTAGTATCATTGGCTAGGGATAATATTATCCCTAGCCTATATCTTTTCTTTTTTCTATGATACTAAGAATACATCTAGTATTTCGTAAAACTGTTTTTTTTTAGTTGTATACTATAATGGTAATATCATGGTTATATATTATTATTAATTAGAAAGGAATATTATCATGACTACAACAAACACAAACGCTAAATTAGTATCTTCCATCCACGAAGCTATGGCCAATTATATTAGCCGAATGACTGAAGATAAGGCGGCTGAATTCAAAAAGGATGTGTTCCAAAATAGCCAAAAAGAACTAGAAAACTTGTATAAAGCGCTGGATGATAAATTCGATGTCAATACGTTTAATACTATTCTTGGCTATAATGTATCAGAAGAATTGTTTTCTGATGCGGATGGCTTACGTCACTATTTAAAAGAAGACGGTATGAGTGACTTGAATAAAATCAGATCATTTATCCAAAATGACAACCCTGTTGCAAAATATATCCTTAATTGGATGGAGGGTTTAGTTATCGAACAAGCGAGCGATATCGCTCGCATCGTTGCAGCACGCCAAGCATAAGAAATAAGGGTGGAGATAATATCTCCACCCTTATCTTATTTTCTTTTTTCTATGATACTGAGTATAGTGTACATATCGTAAATCTCTACTATTTTAGTTGTATACTATAATGGTAATATTCATGGTTTATATTATTTAGTATATTAATTTGAAAGGAGATATATATCATGAAATTTATCAAAGTACAACACGAAGAATGTGATTACCAATCTCTAGTAGCTATTCCTACAACAAAATTGGAGCGTGAAATGCTTCAAGCTTTGAAGTACAATTTGTTCGACCCTGAGGACAATTCAATGTCCCCATGGCACATGGAGCGTATAGGTGGTGAGCGTGAAACTATCATGCTTGCAAATGCCTTGGGTTGGTCCAATGTATCCTACAATGGTGACGACCTTTATCCTGAGTACCGGGATGAAGAAGGGAACTGTAATTACATTACAGCAATCCCAAGCAACATCGAAACAATCCTAGCAGGTTACCGTCTACTAGGCCGCCATCGTAAGGTGGCAATGATCTTGAAAAAGATCAAAAAGCTTGGTATTCAGCATATGGTCTTCAACATGGAACCTGGCCGTCAACAATCATAAGAATAATAGGGTAGAGACAATGTCTCTACCCTAATCTTATTTTATTTTTTTTAAACAGCAACTACCATAGGGAGCTTACCCATATGGAAATAGTTATCCACAATTACACTATCTGGAGTAAAGTCATAGAAGTCTTGTACACTACCATTGATAACCAATCTAGGTTCTTGTGTTGGTAGACTGCCAGATTCATAACGTTTAATCTGTTCTTGTAAAGCTTCTATATGATTCTCGTATATATGCATATTATTTACGATATGCGTAAACTTACCAGGCTTAAGTTTGCATACATATGCAATCATATGAACTAGCATAGCGTATTGTACCGTATTAAAGGGTATTCCTAATCCTGTATCTCCCGACAAAGTGTTCTAGTATGGTCGCTAATCATACTACGTTCTCTTATGAACTGCTATATATTTCTATATAGATCAGACTATATCATGACCCTAACTGGCAGGGCCCCAAACGTTTCCACTCGCTTGAGTGTACTCTACTCACTTCTACAGTTACACTGCATGTTTTCGATAGTCGTTGAACACAATTTTATTCTATAAAATACGCATATCCTTTATATAAAGGATTATCTGATTTAATTCTGTGTAAAATGGTTCCGGCTGTTACACCAAGAACTTCTGCAGCATATGCCACACTTTCATATACTAATTTATTAATAACCACTGGTTTATGGCAATTCACATTACGTTTACCAGTATTAGCTAAACGTATCTTCTCTTTTGTTTCGTCTGAATGAGTTTTACCATAGAATGGGTTATGCTCTCCAGTACGTTTTTTAGCAGATGCTGATATTTTCATAGATATTTCTTTTGCTTTTTCTTCACCAAAATATTCCAAATTAGTTTTGCCTTTGTTTGATGGAGCACGTCCTAAATTAGCCTCTCGCATTTTAGCTCTAGCTTCTGGTGAATGTGTTTTACCATACATTGGATTACTTGCTCCACTATTACCATATTTAGCAGATCTTTCTTCTTGTGACATATTAGCATACACTGCTCTAACAGAATTGGATATCTTTTTCCGTATTTCTTCTTTTCGAGGATTATATGACATTAAGTCTCCACCATGTTTAGCAAATTTACCTACATTATAAAGATTATCATAACCCTCATCTATTAGTTTTTGCTCTAGCATTGTAGCTTCTTCTTCGGATATATTATCCTTTACATATACTACATGAAACATAACTCTACCGTACTTATTATAGTCTTCTTGTAATGGTAAACAATGATGGCCATTTTTAGCTAATTCACTAAAATGGCGATTTATACGCTGTCTAACATCTACAGAATGCCCAACATATGCTTGGCCGGTTATCTCATTAATAATCTTGTATACAGTTGCCATAATTAATCACCTCGAACTAAAAATAAAATCTTCGTAAATGATTATCGTATAAGTAAATTATACGACGTTCCACTTTTAGTAAGGTTGTTCGATGTATATTACTATACAAAGGCGCCCGTTAACGCTGGAGGAGTAAACAGTTTAATTTTCCATCTTGTACATCCCACAATGTTTCATAAGCACATGGTTGCAGTGCCATATCTGGAAGATCTTCTATGTTCCAGAGGGTAACTATCATACGTCTGCTATCTGGATCGGTCTTAATAGTATTAATAAGATTGTCTAACTGATTATACTTAGCAATCTGATATCCATAAGCTTTGCCAATAGTGCCATCTTCTCTCATCCATTCATCCCATACATGACAACCCATCTTCTGTAGCTCACGTACATCATTGGATTGCATTTGCCAAATCCATAATAGCTCTTTAAGAGCAGTCTTAGCTGCTACAAACTTAGATGATAATATAGGGAATTCTTTTTGTAAATCAAACTGCATGATTTGGTGTGGTAGCTTATATGTCGGAATACCTGTACGGTTATTGCTATATGTACCGTGATCTAGGATATTCTTTACAATATCAATATACTGCTTATCTGCGGTTCTCATTATATACCTCCTGTGGAATTAAAAATATATTTATATTAGAGTGTGAACTCTATATTAAATTACAATGTGGTGATATCGTAAAACTTGATTATTTCAGTTATATACTATAATGGTAATACAATGGTTATTATATTTATTAATTAAAAGAAAAGGAGAAATAATCATGACTGTATTACAAGCTTTACTAAATTTGGATTCCATGTCTTACGAAGAAATCTGTAATGGTTTTGATAATATGAAAACTGGCGTAGCCGAATTCTTTAATCAAAAACAATCAGTTTTAGAAATCAGACTATTCTTAAAAGATAAGTTTGATATGGATTTGCCATATTTTGTAAAAGACGAAGTAGAGTACTCTGCATACATCGCAGGGTATACTCGTTGTCTTACAAATATCGTATCTGATAAATTAGCTAAAAATAATAGCTTAACTTTGAAAGATGCAGGTAAGATCTTCATGGAAGTTTTAGACTACCGTGATGAGTTTGTAGCATTAGTAACTAATGCTACAATCGAAGCCTATAATCGTAAAGATTTAGGTGTAGCATAATCTATAGGGGTGGTTTATCCACCCCTAATACTTAATTATTTTTTTTTGTAATAAGGATTTGAATTATATAATATAATTACGATACAGTGGCTATATTATATTTTAGAAAGGAGATTTAGTAATGAGGCGAAAGTATAGTTTTGATAATTTCATGGATATACTTCCATTAATTATCACAATACTAATAGTAACTGTAGTATGGGCTTACATGGATCTAGAGTATGACAGACTATTTCATATGATAGCTTGTGTAACTGCTGGGTTTATAGTAAGTATAGTATTAGATAGGTAATTTATTTAAAAGAAGGGATGATTAAAAGAATGGAAACTTTAATTCATGGAATTAGATGGTTTGTAGAAGCAAATTATATGATTATTGGTATGCTAGTTATAGCTGCTATGATTGCTTTTGTAGAGACTACGAAAGTTGGTGATGATAATGAGTAAGATTCAATATATTCTTCTCACATTACTATCTGGTGGGTCTGGTACATATATTATGCTGCATAGCGATCAAGATCCTTACTGGTTAAGTAGAACCATTATGTGTTTTACATTGGTCATACTATTCTGCTTTGCTTGGTATCACAATAGATACGTTGATAATATTCGTCTTATACGTGTGACTGCTGATATGCTGGTAAACTGTAGTAGTGAAACACCAGAAACAGTTAAAGACAGAATTGAACAAGCAAAAACAGATGAAACATTATCAGAAACCAAACGTGCAGAAGTTATTAATGGTCTTGAACAAGTTTTAGAGCTGTTCAAACTATTCAATACTATGCCAACTATGGAAGAGCTTACTAAAAGAAGTAATAATAATTGGTATATGGTTATAATCTTAACATTGGTTCTACTTATTAATGTATCATGGTTAAATGATACGTTCGCTATGATTAGTACATTAATATTAATGGTAGCATACATTGTGCTCCAGGTTCGAAGTATTAAATTAGTAAGAGGTAAACCTGATGGAAAAGGAAAAACGTCTCTTTGGAAGTAAAATCTTCCTAGAAATTTTCTCTTCAGAGCTTATTACATTGATATGCTCTAATATATTAGTGTCTATATTGGTATATAAAGAAATCTATGCATTGGCTTTTATTAATATAGTAATAGGCGGGTATATCATTTCTGTACAAAGCGGAGATATTTCTTCTAATAAGTTTATCGTTAATCATTTAGAAGATGGATTTGTTAAATTTAATGAGCTTACTGGTGGTAAGATTAAAACTAATCTTCTTAATAATACTAGTAAGCGTATCGCTATCGAAGAAGCATTAAAGAATGCTGTCAATGGTAGCGGTGAAGTGTTTGTAGTTGCTTTATTGGTTACTATAGTCGACGCTATAGTTTTGGTGTTTAAAGGGTTAGGGGCGTTCTAAAATGCTAACCATTTTGATGTATATAATCTTGCCGGTGTTGATGGCTTTTACTTTTATGCTAGCATTGTATAAAATACTTCATAAGAAATATGAGTATATATTTATTATGGTAATGCTAGCTGGGTTATTCCACTGGTGGATTACATACCACGGAGGTATTTAATGTTAAGCTGAGTATAGTCAATGACTATACTCAGTATCTTTGTGTTTAATATAGTGAGAGGTGTATAATGAAACTTATAATGTGTCTTATAGCTTTCCATGCTATAATGACAGTTGGTGCTGATTGGGCTATAAACTATCAGCAAGACTTATATAGAGTTCTATTAGTATATACCCCAGGGATACTAGGCTCTATAGGGATAATACTATATATGAATATTAGACTCAGGTTAGATGAGATAGCTGATCATATAGATAAGAGCAAGAAAGCTAGAATAGACTATGCTATGGTTACTAAGACTTGTCATAACTATGGAAGAAAGCTTATGGTATTTCTAGTAACAATATACATTCTATGGGTGATTGAGATGATTGTAGTTAATATTATAGGGATGGTATAAGATGGAAAGAATAGCACAAGAGATAATTAAGAGAACTGGTTATATTATTGGTATAGTAGTCATACTACTACTGATAGCTTTAAATGTAAAAACATTTCCATCGTTTAGGGAATGGTATGCATTTATATTTATGCCAGGTGCTATATTCTTAATATTGATGACCTATAACTTTATAACCTACAGTATGTCTAAATACTCAATGAATGGTAATACTGAACAAGAGATATTACGTAATAGAGCTAAGTCTAAGCAGACTTGCATACGTTTCTCTCGTGGTATTACAGTATATGGTGTTGGTATAGTATTATGGTATATGCTAGCATTCGTAGGATCTATTATAAACAATCTACCTGTATTCTAACAAAAGATATCCCAGTATAGTCAATGACTATACTGGGTATATTATTTTTTATAGTAAAAGTTAATATTTACAATTGCATACTATAATCGTGTATGGTAGATACAGCTATTGTCCCCAGCTGTATCTAAATATAACCATACACTTGTAGACATAAGTCTACTTGCCGAAAGGAGGTGACTCCTATGGCACAAAGTGGTTGCGTAGGTAACTACGTTAATCATTTAGCAGCAAGATCTGCCAATCTAGATTGGCAGATTAGAACTGCGATGAGTCTTGTGGCCGACCGCTACGAGGGCATAAATAATGTACCCCGTAGCTTGGCCATCAAGGCTTACAGATTCCTACTATCGGTAGGTATTGAAATAGCTATAACTGAAGATCAGTTATAGTTATTTAAAATACATGGGTAAGGATATAGTTCATTCTTACCCATGTATTATTTTTTTATACTTATTTGTTGGTGGTTTAGTAAATCGTAAAACTTAGTATTTTCAGTTGTATAATATAGTGGTAATAGAATGGTGTATTATATTTATTAGTTATAGAAAAGGAGATAATAACCATGACAAATTTATTAAAAAGATACTATTTAGATATTACATTCGGGTGCCTAGTGGTATTTGGTTTGGTGGTTGCAACCAAACTAATTTACTTAACAGGCATCGACTTTTGGAACTGGGAAATTCTACCAGCTTCCGCTCCAGCAGCCTTGCGGGAAACCGCAGAAAATTATTATACATTAGCACAACTGGAAGTTGTGGGTATGTATATCTTCCTTGGGGTGCTTGCACCTTTCGTTGCAACAATGTACGTTGCATACAGAAATGATCCAGAAATGCATCCGCAAAAATAAGATATTTAGGGGTACAGGTGTTAAGCCTGTATCCCTATATCTTATTTTATTTTTTTAGAATCCATCATCGAATGATGCGGAACTACCGTTTCTAGCTTGAGATATTAATGGTGCTTCTTCTATACGACCATCATTACCAATAACCACTAATGGGAAGTCCATATTAGTATTGGAGTTTCTAGCTGTACCAGTAGCAAAATTAATACGCATAGCTTCAAGCAAGAAGTCATCTGGTAGACTTACGTTTTCCACATATTGTTTTGTAGCTAAGTTCATCATCTTAAAGTACTTAGCATCGGTACGTCTATCATACACTACAACGACTTTAGTATTAGGATTAGATTCCATAATCATACGATTTTGCTCTGGAGTGAACTCTTGAGATGGCGATAATTGAGTTCTATCAGATGGTGGAATCAAATCAAAGCTTTGTGCACGTTGAGCAATAAAGGATGGGAAGTCCATACCTTGGATAGCTTGTGGTGGAACAAAACCAGTGGATTCCAATTGTTGTCTTGGAGCGTCCAATAAGTTTTTGTATAGGCCCATGATAGCAGCATTATCATCACCAGCATCAATCTTAAGATCTTTAACACGGGACAATTCCAATTTAGCTGCTGTAGTGATATTATCATTGATAGCTTTAATAGCACTTAGCTTAGTACTAGTAATGGTGGAGATTACACTAGCCATATCAGTCATATATTGGTATTTACCCTTAAGACGAGATGACATACGTAATTGATTAAACTCAGTCTTAAGTTCATCTTGTAATACACCTAACTGAGATACAGTTTCTCTAAGCATATCATTAGTTTCATCATACATCTCAGCTATAGGCACATTAGTAGTTAAGATAGCTGCTTTTTCTTGTCTAACTTCACCATCTTCGCCATTCAACGGTTTAACTTTACGCGGACGACCACGTCGTTTAGTTGGAACAACTAACTCTTTAGGTGGCTCGTCTAATTTAATACTATTATTATCTCTCATACCACCAAATAATTTTTTCTTAGGCGGAGTAATCTCAACTTTAAGTTCTTTATTCTCCGTATCAGTTGCAGTAGTAAACATGCTTTCCATATTTTTTATTTCCTTTCCTTATAAGGCTTCATATTGGTTTTTATATAGACGTTAACTTCGTAATAACTAACAGGAGGAATTATCTATGAAAAGTCAACTAATCTATGATATAAACAAGAAGTTTATTGTAACCATTCTAAAGAATATAAAAAACAACCCTAATGATATTGTCTTTGAATTTAAAAACTTCTATCTTTCTATTGATGTAAATAAAGAAAGAGAACAAGCTTCTTTTGTAATAACTGATAAAGATGGTAAAGAGATTATATCGTTCTTTAAGCACTATATGAAGTATACTGCATATAGTAACTGTATGCCAATAGAGGACTTCTTAAGTGACCATACTATCAATGAAGCATTAAAGGATTTTGTATTTGACGGTGGTAAAGCTATCAAATATCTATATGGTAGTGGTCCTGGATATAGGATTATAACTAGAGAGTTATACCTGCTATTAAATGAGCATGCTAAAGCAATAACCAAAGATAATTTCAGTTATATACTATAATGGTGATACTGTGGTAGTTATTATCTTATCTAACACACCCCACAGGTGCATAAACTCTAAAATACCCAACTACTCCATTTGGGTACTCTCCTTTAAAATAAATAATATAACCATTGAAAATGAACGGAAAAATTATTTATGCACCTGTCTACAAATTCCCTGTATAATAACAAATAAATCACCCCTACTACTACAGTATCACATTGAACTTCGGCAAGACACTCCCTTTCAGTGTCTTGCCACCCCTTATTTATTTTTTGCCTATTTAGCTTGATTTCAATGGAAATAGTAAGTTTTTACAACACTGGCCACATATCATTAATAGGAGGAAACAATCATGCTTCATATATACGATCAATATTTTGATGGGTCAGACTTAACGTTACTGAACTCATTCTATATAAAATCTAAGAAAGACAAAGCTGGGTGGACATCTCCATATATAGTTATGGTAGCCAGAGATAATACTACTGGTGAGAAAGTTAGATGCGAGATAGAGAATCCAGAATACATATACTTTGTGGCTAAAGATCCACAATCAATAACCCATCATTATGATTACATTGAACGAGATAAGGTTATACCAGTTAAGTGTAATAATGGTGAGCTTCTTAAATCTATTGCAGAGAATACAGGTAATATAGAATACTTCTATAATAATATCAAGTCTAGAGACTTTGGTGCTAATACTAAGTTGCATACTTGCAATACAGTATTCTTATCTGATATGGAATTATCTGACCATTATAGATTTTGGTTTAGTCGGAGATTCCCTAATGAAATTAAAGTTCCACCAACTAAAGCATACTTCGATATCGAAGTTGATATCTCAGAGATTGCTGGTGATTTCCCAGAACCAGGTGAAGCACCTGTGTCTGCGGTAACTTATATCTTTGGTAATAATATCTATACTTATATTCTCAGAGATCCACGTAATGTATTAGTGGAACAATTTGAAATGGAATGCCGAAATGGTGGTCTTGATGGTGAGTTGTTTAGTCTTATTCGTTCTACAGTTGGTGGTAATGATAGGGTTAAACACTTTGGTTTAGAAAACATGAAATGGCATCCATTATTTTTTAGTGATGAGAAAGAGCTATTGCATGCTTTATTTGATAGAGTCAATGAAGAGAAACCTGATTTCATGTTAGCATGGAACATGGCATTCGACTTGCCATATATCATTGCTCGTATAGAAGACCAATTTGATGAGAAAGCATCTGACTATATTTGTCATCCAGACTTCTATACTAAAGAATGCTATTACTATGTAGATGAACGTGCTGGTCAAGCATTAGCTGAACGTGGTGATTATGCACAGATATCTTCATATACAGTATACTTAGACCAAATGATTCAGTTTGCTTCTAGACGTAAAGGTCAAGCAGCTTATCAATCTAATAAATTAAATGATATTGGTCAACAAGTTGCTGGTGTAGCTAAGTTAGACTACCATCATATCACTAGAGATATTGGTGAGTTACCATTTAAAGACTTCAAGACATATATCTTCTATAACGTAGTCGATGTTATAGTTCAGGTATGTATCGAAAAAGAGACTGGAGATATTGATTACGTATACAATACTACAGTTGATACAAATACTAGATATGCTAAAGCTCATAGACAAACTGTATATCTTAATAACCAACGTGTTAAAATATACTACAATGATGGATTTGTTCATGGTAATAATATCAATAAGTTTAAAGAGAAACCTAAAGAGAAGTTCCCTGGTGCATTCGTAGCTGACCCTAATCTTATTAGTGATTTTGCCAAGATTAGAATCAATGACCAACCAGTATTACTATTTGATAACTCAGTAGACTTTGACTTTAGTTCTCTATATCCTAGTATTATTCGTGAGTTCAATCTATCAGCACCAACTCAGATTGGTATGATTAAGTTTAATAATGAAGCACTAAGTGGTGCTAAGTTTATAGAAGACATAGCTACAGATAATAGTATCACATTCTGTCATAAGTGGTTTAATATGCCTAATATAGAAGAGATGGTACATATCATCAAGATAAACGCACCAAGAATTCAAACTAAGAAACCATTCATGGCTTATACTGATGGTATACTTGGTGAAGTTGAACCTGATACATATACAACTTTAAACATGTTTAGACATTCTGATACAGAAACACAATCTATGTTTAAACCTAAAGAATTATCCAAAGGAGAGATTGACAATGGCGAAAGAGTATAACGTAGACTATTACAATAACCTTATAAAGATGCTAAAATGTGATAGCATCTTTAATAGTGAGAATGATAATGTACTACTTGGATTTGGCCCTGGTATGTCTTATATGCAAATTGTAGCACCACCATCAAATAAGCCTATCGAAGGTAATGCTAATATTAATTGTCTTGATTTCAAGAACTGTATGAAACAAGAGAACTTTACATTCTTACATGATAACTATGAGTTTGGTCGTCAGGATGTATTAGATAAGTACTATACAATCTTAAGTTATATGGATACAAAGAACTTAGAAGTCCAATATAATAATGAAAGATTTGTAGACAAGTTCCAATATTTCTTAGATGCTAAAGCTAGTGACGGTGCTATTAAACTAGTAGTGGAAACTAAGAAAAGAGATTATGTATGTATGATTTCTCGTGGTATCTTCCCTATCGTTAAAGGAGATAAGATGGAATTATACTTATATGACATTCCAACTACGTCTAAGTTTAAGCTATTAGTGTTTAGACTATTCAAACGTAATGGATATATCATCGACCAAGTATTCAAATTATTATGCTAGTATGTATTTTAGGCTATGGCTCTCTGGGTCATAGCCTTTAAATGCTGAAACATCCTACTAATATGCTACTTTTTTCAAGGAGGTAAATGATGGCTGATGATATTAAAAAAGATACAGCCGAGCAACGTGACTTATCTAAGTCTATTCTAAATATGCTCAATGGTTTGTATCGAAGAGCTTATATGACTCAACCAGATGCTAAAGATGAATTAGACGCATCGGATGCAAATATATCTGATACAGTAGAACGTATCATCTCTGACTCTAGTTATAAGACTGGGTTGAATAATATATCTACACTATATGCTAAACTATTACGTTCTCGTGGTGGTACTGCTAGTAGTGATGATATGAACCAAATCTTTGGTAATGATATGGAACTATCTGGGTCTTTATATAATGCTTTCTTTAATAATAAGAATCTTAAAGACTATGATGCTGAAATCGATATGATTTGTAAGTATATGCCTAAGCTAGATGCAGCATTAAGTACGTTATTAGATAACGTACTGTCTGCTGACCATTTTGCTAAAGACTATATTACATTAGCAGAAACTAACTTCTCTATGGTTAGTAACCAAAAGACTATAGTTAATAACGTAGAGCTTATTAAGCATAAGTATAACTTAGCAGAGAAGTTCCAAGATATTGCTTATAACGCAATGAAGTATGGTGAAGAGTTCGTATATATTATTCCATATGCTACAGCTATTACTAGACTATACAATAGTAATCAAGCTGCAGATGTGGTTAAAGAATCTGTAGAGTTTGACCAAAACTTTATTAATACTTATCAAAACCAAGATTCTCGTGATAAGATTAATTTTAATGACTTTAAAATAAACTTATCTTATTATAATGGATTACTTAACGAGTCTATTGTGGCCAATATCAAGGCAACTGAGAGACTCAAAAGTATCCAGGAGCAAAGTTTTAACGAAGCCTATGTACCTGTACTGGAGGCTATGAGCGACACGCAGAAAGCCTCTTTACAGAAAGATACTAGTATCTCTAATGCTCTTACACCTAAAGATGAATTAGATGTAAAAGACTTCTTTGAACCAACTCCAGATGGTATTACTGATCCTAATAAAGCTAAGAAGTATGGTAAAGATATTAAAGCTGCCGGTGCTTTAATGAAAGTACTTAAACGTGAAAATGTTGTACCTATCTATATTGATGATATCTGTTTAGGATATTACTATATCGAAGGAACTGCTAATAATTTCTTAGATAAGGACACTGCATACCCTATGGCTGGTATTACTGATCCATTGAATAGTATGGCTATGTCTAAATCTCCAACAGCAGCGCTAAAGAACTCTGGTAATATTAATGATAATATGCTACGTGGTATTGCTGCTAAAATCTCTGGTATGATTGACGCTCAGTTCATTAAACTAAATAAAGATCTATCTAGAGAAATTTATGCTATTCTTAAATACAATAGCATGACTCTCAAAGGAGAGAATGCATTAAACATTACATTCATCTCTCCTGATGATTTAGTACATTGCTATTATAAATTTGACCCTGAGTCTCATCGTGGTATTTCACTACTAAATGATTCTATGATTCCAGCTAAACTATATACTGGTATGTATATCTCTAATACATTAGCTACTATGTCTCGTGGCTATGATAGACGTGTATACTATGTAAAGAACTCTGGTGTAGATACTAATATCTCCCAACTACTTCTTCAAACCATGAAGCAAATCAAGATGACTAACTTTAATATTAGACGTTTTGAAAATATGAATAACGTATTGAATATCATTGGTCAATTCAATGACTTCATTATTCCGACAAATGCTTCTGGTGAATCTCCTGTACAGTTCGAAATCATGCAAGGACAAAACATTGATCCTCAAACTGAACTTATGCAGAAGCTTGAAGATATGGCTGTAGATGCTACTACAGTACCTGTAGAAATTGTAAATGCTAGAAACTCTCTAGACTATGCAGTACAAGCATCTATGACATCTAGTAAGTTTTTAAAGACTGTAATTAGTGACCAAATTATTACTAATGCATTCTTTAGTCGTATTATGACACAGTTGTATAGAGCTGAGTACGATGATTCTAAGGCTATCATCAATGTGTCCTTACCACAACCATCTTACTTAAACACCTCTAATACATCCACTATGATTAATAATATGAATGATATGGTTCAAGCTATAACTGATTCTTATTCTGACGACTTCACCGAAGAACAAAAACCATTGTTTATGGCTAATATTAAGAAAGAAATGCTACGTACTTATATCGACCAAGATATGGTAGATAGAGTGGCTAAACAAACTAAATTACAACTAGCAGCTAAAGCTACTAATGATGACGGTAGTGATGATAGCTCTGGTGGATATTAAGAGACACAAAAAACCCCTATATAGGCATTGCCTATATAGGGATTCTTTTTAATACATATTAACCTTGGAATTCAGTAGTGCCACCAGTATTACCAGTGCCATTGCTAACAAGAGTTTTATGATATGCATTGAAAGTACCACTGTAACGGAATTCGGATTCATTCCAGATAGTACCTTTACGTACCCAGTCAAGTAATTGTTGAGCACGTTCATTAATGTACCAGTTAGAGATAGGTACACAGTTGTATTCAATGGACAATTCTTTGAATTCGTATTGACCTTTTTCGGAGTTATACAATTCAGAGAAGTCAGCATTAGTTGGTTGAGCTGCAACCAAGTAGTATGCTTTTTCGATATGACGCATTGTGTTATTAGTTACGATATACATGAATGTGAAACATTCGTTTTCGAAACCAGCATCCAATACGCCTTTTTCGATAAGACCATTGTAGTGTTTAACACCAGTAGTTGGGTCTTTAATACCACGTAAGTACAATTCATGTACTTTAGTAAGTACAGAACCAGCTTTTTCAAAGAAACGCATGGAGATCTGAGAAGCAGATGGAGTTGTAACTTTGTTGATTACGTTAATGGATTGGATACCATTAGTCAATTCTGCAGTTTCAGATTGCATGTTATCGAGACCACTCAAACCACGGAATTCATATTCCAAGATATGAACGTAAGTATCGATAAGTTTTTTGTAACGAGTGTTACGGTCAGCCAATTCAGTTAAGAATCGAGGAATATCCAATACAATAAGTAAGGAGTAACCAGATTCGAATTGGTTGAATTGTTGTAAGTTAGCCCAGTCAGTAGTACCACGGAAAAGGGCATAGCCTGTTAGGTCTTTGGTCTCAGTCGTACCATCAAAGATGAAAGGGATTTCACCATTTGTAAAAGCCATTGTTTAGTTCTCCTTTCCTTATACGTTATCAGCAACTGGGATAGCAATGATACGGAAGATTTCGTATTGTACGAAGTCTTTGAATTTAACTTTGATAGAAGCGTATACAATTTTATTAGCTGCATAGATTGTATTTTGTTCCATAACCAATTCGATAGAAGCGAATTTGGATTTGAATTTTTCAATAATACGGTTAACGTCAGCTTTGTATTTTTCAAAGTCTTGACCAGTAATGAATTTGTAACGAGATTTAGGACATTCTTTACGAATTTCTTTAATCAATTCTTGTACAGTAAGTACGTTGTTGATGAAAGATAATTGGGTATAACGGTCTTGAGAAGTGTATTCGGAAACCATAGTGAATACGTTGTTAATATTCATACCATAGTTTACACGCATATCTTCCATTTTTGTTTGTTGGTCCAATGTAGGGGTAACTTTAGGAATGAAAGATACAGTTTTGTCAATAACGTTAGGAATGATCCAGCTATTAGCTTCACCAGCACATACTAAGTTACGGCCATTACCAAAGTGCATACAAATCAAACGAGCAATATCGTAACCGATAGTTACAGTGATTTGTTTGTTTGTGTAAGGGTCATAGATGTCATAGGATTGGCAATAGTCAGCTACAAAGCGAGAACGGTTAGCGTCAATACCACCGATCATATCTTTCTTAGATTTGATTGCCAATAATGTATTCATACCAATACCGTAATCACGGAAGAAGAATACGTCTTGACGGAATTTACACAATTCTACGATAGCAGTTTTAACTGGTAATGCATAGTTAGCATCAACTACAACGTCAATTGGAGTGTTATCAGTATTAAAGATATCATCAGAGAATGTACCATCGAAAGCTTTCTTCATTTCTTCATCGTAAGGAATACGATAAGTTTTGTTTAACTTACGAGCATCTTCTGCACCTAATTTTTCTTTATACGTTAGAGGGTAACGACCCCATTTACCGTTGTCGCCACCTTTAAGGAAGTGACCTTCGGAAACGTTTAAGAATGTAGTTGTTTGACCATCTTCGTTTTTGTCATTGATGTGAATTTTAGCGAATTCTTGACCACGATAGTCTTTACCATTCAAGATATCTGCAGTTTTCAAAATATTTTCATCAATATTTGTCATCTTAGCAACAGCTTGGAAGAACAAGTTAGTTTGGTCTTCAAATGCATGTACTTTGATTTGAGCAGCAGAACGTTTGGATACAGAATCGATGTACAAGTTGTAACCACGTTCTAATTCATCAGGGTTCAAGGAGAAGATCATGCTTTCTAAAGCAACATCGTTCTCATAAACGTCTAATTTGTAACGAGCGGATTCAGCTGTACGGGATAATGTAGCATCGATGGATACACGGACACGTTTGTTAGAAACACCACGACCATTGTCAGTTACAACGAATAACAAGTAGTCGTTCATACGTGTACCAGCAGCAATAGCTTCGCCAGTGAACTTTTCAGCAACTGTAAGAGCATTACCTTTTTTCTTCAATACATATTCAGCTAATTTCTTAATGTCATTACCGATCTTTTCTTTCAATAAAGTATCAGAATCGATGGACTCTACAGAGTAGCTGATAGAACAAGTATTGATGATAGCTTTTTGTACTCGAGGATCAGAATCAATAGTAGTAGGGTCAGTGATAGGTGTATCAAAACCATCAGCAGCACCTAATTCCATGATTTCTTCTTTGATGTATCGAGGACGATCAGCTTCTTCACGATACAATGCTACGTCAGAAGTTAACCAGTATTCTTCGTCTTTGATAGGTTTCATTACACGAACACCGTTTTCTTCAACTTCTTCACGAAGAATATTGAAGTTTTCATCATGACGGTAGCGGAACAATTGTTGCTTATCTTCTTTAAGATGAGCAATTACTGCAAAGTTAGCTAATGTGGAATCAGGATGCACTACACGTTTTGCATACAAGATACCGCCATTGTTGATAACGTTAGCAGCTTGAAGTAAAGGTTGGCCATGGCGTTGGAAAGAGATCTCGCCATATTGCTCGAAGAACTTATTACCTTGGATATGAATATAGTCTTCTGTACCCTTATCAGAAGTGAAAGCCGAAAAGACCACTGGTCTTGTCGTATTGTCAGATATCTGTAGGGAAGGAATATCGGACTGATCTTCTAGAATGATTGTAGTACCAATCATATGTTTTCCTCCTTTAAAATCAAAAAATTTTACAGGTTAGTCATATTATAATATTACTAAACTTTTACATCTATGTTGGATATAAGCCTTATAGGGTGTATTACCCCATAAGGATTTTTTCCATAGGAGAATCAACTGTCTTATCATTAATGATAGCATTGACTACAGCATCATCCCAGTTTTCAGATGTAATAGATGAGAATGGTGAAATATATTTAGGCACCATCTTAACTGAAATAGATTTATAATGATTCATATTTGGGTCTTTAGCTAAACGGAATGGGATAGACTCATCTTTAGCTGATCTACATACTTGAGAGATAATCATACCAAACATTTGAGCAGATAAACCAAATGAACTACCATTATATTTAATACTATCCATTAAGAATGTATGTAATTGGTCATAAGGGATTGTATTAGGGATATTACCAGTAATCAAGAAGATCTTAAACATGTTTTCCACATTAGTGATATCTTCTGGAGACTTAGTATTTAAGATAGCTATATCACCCTTATGGAAACGTAACAAACGATAGTCTTTAGGGATAGGTGTCTTCTTATCTATTACATAGTCTTTGACTTTATCTACTTGATTAGGCATACAAGATATTACCATAGGGAAGTAAAACATCTTTAATCCTATTTCAGATTTACCATTCTTATCAAATACTTCATAGTTGAATAAGCCTAATGTATTTACATATTCACCAGCAAACTCAGCATATTTCATATTACCATCAGATCTAAAGTAATCTTCTGGGATATAGAATACTAACTCTCCATCACCATTGAAGATAAGAGAGTCTCCTTCTTTAGTTAAAAATTTAGGTATTGCCATTATATATACCTCCTTCTTAATGAGTTGTTCAAGTATAGCAGTTTTACAGGGTTTCGCAATTCTGTTTTTTTTTTGATTGTATATTATAACTGTATACGTATTTGGTTATATTTAAAATTTAAGGAGGAAACCAATATGAACATCAACAGCGTAGTACTTAGACAATTAGCTCGTTTAGGTATTGAAAGTGCAAACAAACTAAAGGCATTAGAAATTATGGATGAGGCTAATAATAATAGACCTTTTAGGATGTCTTTCAACCAAAACGGTATGATTGAAGTGTGTATAGGTCAGGATGTAAAACTATTAGACTGTAACACAGACTTCCGTTGTATATGTCGTACTATTACTGTCGACAGCGAATATTTCTGTGAAATAAAGTGTGTCACAGTATATGTCAATAAGAATGATGGGCAAGATAATCTCATCACTGTGACTACGACAGAGTATGCTAAGAATCTGTTTAAAGATGATATAGAAAAGATTGTAACCAATCTAAAATCTATTGAATCTGAGAACACATCTGTCGATCGTTTCGATGTCGAATATAAGAAAAATATAATTATATTGGAAGACCGTGATAAAGGTGTTGCATATAGATTGGATCATATGATCCAAACTATATTGGATCTTAAGTAAAAAGAACTCCCAGTATAGGCATTGCCTATACTGGGGTCCTTTGTTTTTTTATTAGCACACAGGTAGATAAGATAAGTAACAATTGTTATGCTAATAGTCTTCAAAACGAATGATTGCCTTATTCGCCTATCAGGGTAGGATAGGATTTTGTGTGGTTTGTTTAAGTTATAATGTATTTATGCTTTTTCTGATTAGACGTTTCTATATAACTAATATGGATGTGTTTGACTTAAAAAATAAATCTACATAGAAACAAAATTCAAAAAAAATTAATTATAGAATGTCTGAAAGAATGATGCATCTTCGGACTAGAATCATTATTGCTTTTTGTGCTTCATTTAATGTAATAGCACCTTGTTCATCTTCGGCTACTAATGTACCAATCGTTCTAGAGTTAAGAGTATCATTAGATATATGCATACCATAGTCCAATCTCTTAAGTTCAACTTTTTCTATTACTTTATTGACTAGATCATATATATTCATGAAATACTCTTTATCTATAATTACTTTATCGTTATACATCAAATTACTTTTTACATCACTTACAAATTCAGGATTACTATCATATACTCCTAGAGTTATACACATAGCACCAATCAAGGTAAAGCACTTTAATAAGTCATACACATGTAAACGTTCATCGTTCTTATACTTGATCACTCTTCTTCTGTAGAACTTATCAAAGATTTTATCATTAGCACTAGTGTAAACTTCTAGGAGCTCATTAATAGTTATAGGCATATTATCTTCAATACCAGTATCTAATATATTAATGATACTATCACTAATAATACTATCTAAAGCATTTCGGACTAGGTTTAAATGTGCTCTAGTAGCGATACTATCCCTATATTGATTTAATTTTCCAAACCCAGATACTTTAGGACGCATATCACTATATATAGATACCATATTAATTATACTACAAATGACAAAGCTAATTGTCTTGACCCGGACGACACCAGGTTCTTCATTATTTTTTACTTGGGTTAAGTCGGTATCATCAATAGTCAAAATATGTGTTTCCATTATATCACTCGTTCCCTTACATTTTTAAAATATTATATTATGCACCTACTGGGCTTCCAGTGTGTTCTTCTGTAGTACCAGGAACTACTGGAGTAGCTTCATGGTTTTCTTCAGTATGTCCTTCTTCAGAAGTATGAGATTCTTCTGTATGACCAGCTTCTGGTGTACCAGTTTCAGTATGAGATTCTTCGCCTGTAGCTACTGCAGGAGATTCGGTATGTGTTTCTTCTGTAGTACCAGGAACTACTGGAGTTTCAGTATGTTCTTCAGTATGACCTTCTTCAGAAGTATGAGATTCTTCACCTGTAGGAACTACTGGTGTTGCTTCATGGTGTTCTTCTGTATGTCCTTCTTCAGAAGTATGAGATTCTTCAGTTGTACCAGGAACTACTGGAGTTTCAGTGTGTGTTTCTTCACCTGTACCAGGTACGGCAGGAGTTGCTTCATGGTGTTCTTCTGTAGTACCAGGAACTTCTGTATGAGTTTCACCTGTGGAAGGTACAGCTGGTGTTTCAGTATGTTCTTCTGTAGTACCAGGAACTGCTGGTGTAGCTTCATGGTTTTCTTCTGTATGTCCTTCTTCAGAAGTATGAGATTCTTCAGTTGTACCAGGAACTACTGGAGTTTCAGTGTGCTCTTCAGCGGAAGGAACTGCTGGTGTAGCTTCATGATGCTCTTCTGTAGTACCAGGAACTTCAGTGTGAGTTTCTTCGGAAGTATGTGTTTCTTCACTTGTGCCAGGTACAGCAGGAGTTGCTTCATGGTTTTCTTCATTACCTACTGGAGATTCAGTGTGCTCTTCTGTATTGCCAGGAACTACTGGAGTTTCTGTATGAGTTTCTTCTGTATGTCCTTCTTCAGTAGTGTGAGATTCTTCACCTGTTGTAGGTACAGCTGGAGATTCAGTATGTTCTTCTGTAGTACCAGGAACTTCAGTGTGAGTTTCTTCAGTATGTCCTTCTTCAGAAGTATGTGTTTCTTCTGTTGTGCCAGGTACTACTGGTGTAGCTTCATGGTTTTCTTCTGTATGACCAGCTTCGGTGTGAGTTTCTTCGCCTGTAGAAGGAACTGCTGGAGATTCTGTGTGCTCTTCTGTAGTACCAGGAACTTCTGTATGAGTTTCTTCAGTTGTACCAGGTACAACAGGAGTAGCTTCATGATGTTCTTCATTACCTACTGGAGCCACAGGAGTCTCAGTGTGTTCTTCAGTTGTACCAGGAACTGCTGGAGTTTCAGTGTGTGTTTCACCTGTAGATGGAGTTGCTGGTGTAGCTGGTAATACAGGGTTAGTATCATCAACTGCAGCGTGAGTTTCTTCGCCTGTAGTAGGTACAGCAGGAGTAGCTTCATGATGTTCTTCAGTTGTACCAGGAACTACTGGTGTCTCAGTATGAGTTTCTTCCGTATGCCCTTCTTCGGAGGTATGTGTTTCTTCTGTAGTACCAGGAACTACAGGAGTTTCTGTATGAGTTTCTTCACCTGTAGAAGGAACTACTGGTGTAGCTTCATGGTTTTCTTCTGTATGACCAGCTTCTGGTGTCTCAGTGTGTTCTTCTGTAGTACCAGGAACTACTGGTTCTACTGGTGTAACAGGTGCTACAGGAGTTTCTGTATTACCACCAGTAGTGGTACCCTCAGTAGGAGTAGTTTCTTCTTTTCCTGGAGTTACAGTATGTGTAGTATCATCTGTACCAGGGTGATTAGGGGTTGTATTTTCTTTTTTATCTTCAGGTTTATTAGTTACAATATCGTCTTTTGTTTCGACTTGGTCTAATACGCCATCTTTTTTAACAATCACTTTGTCTTCCTCTTCTTTCTCAATAGTCTCTTTAACCCAAACTTCTTTAGGCGGTAATACAAGTCCTTCAAGAACCCAATTACCTTTAGTGATTAAATCATTAGCTAGTCTAGCTACGTCTTTAGGACATTCTGTATTCTTAGGGAAAGCTACATGTTTATCTTTAACGTCAGGAGATAAAGCATTAATGATATTAGTTACAGTTTTATCTGTAATCTTACTAGAATCAGCTAACCAAAGATCTGTTTTAAGACCTTTAGCTGGAGTCAATTCAATATCTTTAAGCTCTTTACATCCTGCAAATAACACATCAGCAGTCTCTAATTTAGTTACATCCATTTTTACAGACTCAAGTTTCTCACATTGATAGAAAATACCATCAGCAAAACGAAGGTCTGTAGATCCACTTAGATCTACAGAAGTGAGTTCTTTGTTATTATAAAACATATCATTTGCTGAAGTGAGTTTACCAATGTTTTCTAATTTAACATTAGCAAGTTTACGGCACTCTCTAAACATTGAGTTTGCAGATACTAGATTAGTAGCATCTAATGTACCAACATCAGCTAATTCATAGCATAATGCAAACATATTATCAGCTACAATAGTATTCTTAGTATCCAAAGGACGAGGTAACAAGTCTAGCTCTTTACTAATAATAGGGAACTTACGATCCATAAAGTTGTAAGCATCATTAGGTACTTTGATAGCTACACCGTCATTTAAGAAATCGTAATTTGCTTTAGAGTATTGTAATCTACGAAGTTTGGTAATATCAATAGATACAACTCTAGAGTCATAGTCCATAGAGCAATCAAACTGGATAACTACAGTTGGATCTTCCATGTCCATTTTGTTTAGGTTATAAGTAAATGGTGCACGTGTATTGTGCTTTAAGAATTCAAAACATTTAACACGGCCACTTAATTTAACCAATCTGCCATCTTTCACATAGTCTATATCCCATAAAGTCGGAGACCCTGCCTCAAGATAGCAAGCATAACAATGCTCAGGTGTCGCATATTGAAATCGAACAAGCAGTGCTTGTTTGATCTCATGTGTTACATCAATGAGTTCAACCCGAGGACATTGGTATCCTCGGGTGTACTCAGCATCATATACTTTTACAAAAGGCATATCTCTTGTAGGATCGACTTCTAGGAACTTAGGACCATTTTTAAAATAGTCTGCCATTAAAGCCTCCTTATAATAAATAATTATTTGCGTTTCTTAGGCTTACCTTTACTTTGCAATCGATTAAGACGATTAGCTTCTTTTTCTTTAATGTACTCATTCATCGCTTTGTCAAGATAAGTGATAAGAGACACGAAATTATTAATTATTTGTTTCGTGAATTCTGTCTCCTTCTTAGCTTTACGTGCAGAGATAGCATTAGCTAAGTTTAGTAAGAAATAGAATAAGAATAGTACATTCCCCTTATCACTAATATTGATTTTAGCAAGAGCATTTTCCACAGCATAGATTGGATACAATGGTAAACCTAATTCTTGTGCAGCAGTAAATACTACACTAGAATCAAGTTTACTAATGCCGATTTTATTCAGCATTTTTGTGATTGTATCGTGATTATGCTTACGGTTCTTTAATAACTTTGTAGGGTTCAAAGCAGAGTGATTAGCTTTATAATAGTTAAAGATGTATTCTGCTTTTTCAGAGTCTTGTAGACAAGCTAAACGGTGTTCCATTTGAGCTTTGATTTCTGGATCTTCTGTTTTTTCAATACCATCTTTAAAACGTTGTACAAGACTAGTATAAGAATCTGTAGCTGCTGTATTAGCTAAACCAGAATCATTAATCTTATTAGTGATCTTTTCAATCTTTTCATTAATAGCAGTGAAAGCTTGTACAGTACAAGCTTGACCAAAGTCTACTACTGTACCATATAGCCATGTAGATAGCATGTCTTCTGGTACTTCATGTTCTTTAGCTTTATTTAGGAAGTATACTGATTGATCACCTAATTCTACGATAAGATTTAACTTAGGTTCTTCTTGTCCTTCAGGCACTTGGAGCTTATCGTATACAGATGCTGCTTTAGCAATAGATTCTACAGGAGCATCTTCAAAGCCTTCTACTTTGATTTGTGTAAAATCTGCATCTACAGCTTTAATATCTTTCTTATCAAGCTCTAATTCATCAATCTCATTTTCTACTTCTTGTAGAATTTGCTCTTGAGATTTCTCTTCTGGTTTCTCTGTAGTTTCAGCTACAGGTGTTTCTGGTGTAAGAATCTCTGTATCTGGTTCATTCTCAGTAACTACAGTAACGTCATTAATGTCTACTACTTTATTTTCTTCCATTATAAGTCCACTCCTTGAAGATTCAATCTAATATTAGTGATATAGTCTGGTAATAATTGATTACTGGATAAGATTGCATCAATAGCATCTTTAAAGATAGTACCATTATCACTGAAGTTACTATTAATAACGTCACTGATAGGTGCATCATATGCTAAGTTTACAAACTGATCGAATGTAATAGTTAAACCAGCGATATATTTAAGAACTAGTTCCATATTAGATAGAATGACTACAAGCTTATCGTTCTTATAGTTCATTCTATTGTAAATAGTACTAGCATCTTTATTCTTTTTAAGCTCATCTACATTTAAAGCATCACAGATATTATTAGCTTCATTGATGATAAGCTTAGTGATAGCGGTAACCATATGATCACTGAATCTTGCTACAATTAAATCATAGATACAGTTAGCAGCAAAATAAGCATCCAACCCATCAATAGCTGGTTGGAATGTAAGATTAGTTGCTTTACATACTTGGTCAATGATTTCATTATAGATTTCTTGTTCCCTAGCTTTAGTATTCTCTTTATCCATAGGGAATTTAATATACATATTTTCAAAATTGTATTTGAATACATTAGGGATATTAGGCATAGGGCTGATATGGCATTCATATCGTCTAGCAATATTAGAACTTACCACATCGAAGATATAGTCTGAATTGAATACAGATAGAATTTCTGCTAATTCACGTTCAGACGCAATATCATATTCATTTTGATGGATACCAAACATCGTTTTCTCCTCCTTAATAGGGTTTAATTAATTTTACTGCTTTGTTTATGTGCTATTTAAAAATTATTCCACAGTAAGGAAGTACCCTACTGTGGAAATTGTATTATAGATTCTTAAATCTGTTAGCTAAGTTACCTTGGAGAACACTATACTCTTCATCTGGTAGCATACTATAAGCAGATGCAGGCAAAGTTGCTGTAGTTTCATCACGATATACATCAACTTGGTCTTTAGTCATATTATACTTAGTAGCATATGCTTGTAAGAATACTGGATTTCGCATAGCTTCTTTGAGTTCTTCCTCATCATCAGCTTCACGTTTCTTATCCCATTCGTCGAATGTAATACCAAGACCTTTACGGAGCTCATTAATGACATCCATATTGTCTTTCTTGGTATCATCTGTGGTAAGCATATCTTTTTGAACTTTAACGATATCATCAGTGATATCCATTAGTTCTTCTGCTTCTGGACTGAATACTTCTTCTTCAGTAGCAGCATCAGTCATAATGGTAGTCTTATTGATACCGAAACGTTCTTTAAGATCTTTACCCTCATACCATACATACATAGCCATCAAATAGGAGAATGTGGCATCATCATGGGTAGTTGCAGAGTGGTCAACTTTACCATTACGTTTAACTTCAAGTCCACGGAACTCTTGGTATAGTATCTTAGATATGAACTTATCTTTATGATTGTCCATACGTTCTCTTAAAATCTGAATTAATAGTTCACGTACTGATTTACTAGAGTTCAAGCCATATACTTTTACTAATTTCTTAGTACGTTTAACTTTACCAGGTCCTTCGTTGACTTCTTCTAAGATACGTTCTTTAAATTCAAAGTAAAGATTCTTCTTAATCTTAGTTTTCATAAGCATAGATACTACAGAAGCACCAAAACCACCATTAAGTTCGACATTGACTACAGCATTAGGCATATACTTAGTAACTATTTCATAGATACACTTAGCTAAGTCTTTTTGACTGATATAGTTACACTTTAAGATAGCTATAACTTTAGTAGTCTTGGAGTCTATAATAGTAATGGCAGAACTATCTCGTTTATAACCACCAGATACGTCTACCCCTATGATAGGAGGGTCTACTGGTTCACCATTATTCTTATATTCAAGCTTACCATACATATTCAAAGTAAACTTGTTATTGTTTAATGGGATAGTTGCTATAGGGTCTATAGTAAGTCTATCTACAGTTTCTAATTCATCTTGAGTAAATGGAGAGTTCTCAGAGAAATCTGCCCATTCAAGTAAAACTTCTCGACGAATAGCTTCCCATTTATTCTGCATGTCGATACAGATTTGTTTGAACCATTCTTCGGAACGTCCTAATTGTTGGTAAGTGAATCTGATATAGACGAAACTACTTCTCATATTAGCAGATTTGATTTCATCTATCTGTGCTTTAGTTAAGTCATACCAGTTTTCACTAAACGGTGTAGCATCTTCACGCATATTATTAGCATATCTACCCATTTTATCAGTTAAGAACCCTGGTGTAGTAGTGAATAATATACCGAATGGTGCACCATTGGCTTCAGAGTTCATGGCTGCACGTTTCCATGCAGGGATAGCATTAAGATAGATGTCTTCATTATATGGTGCGAATGCCCATTCGTCAGCCCACCATAATGGTACAGACATACCACGTAGTAAAGACTGTGCAGCTACACGAGTACGAGCAGATGCTACAGTGATAATACGGTTACGGTTAATACTATGAGACAAAGTCATTACGGAGTTTTGTGCTTTGGTCTTCTTATCACCAACTGTAAATGATTCTGTCATTTGTAAGTAAGATGGTAAGCAATCACGTAAGTCTTTAAGACCTAATAAGTTCTTTTTAGAACCGTCTAAAGACTTATGCATAAATGCAAACGTTGAGTTAGATGTAGCAAAGTTAAATGCCCATAGATACCATATAGATGCGGACAATGTTTTACCTTGCTGACGAGGTAAGTCTAGGAAGATATTGTAGTTGAATATAGTACAGAAGTATAGTGCCATACCACCACGTGTTAACGTGTAGTATGAACCACTACCACTACCACCCTGAGCTGGTACACGTACAACTTCACGTACAAAGTACCAGAAGTTTACCATACACTCAGCTAAGACTTTAGACTTATAGTATTGGTTTAGATTTGGATCATGTGGATCTATATATGCTAAGTCTGGATCTAATAGAGTTAGCATGAACTTATTATTCTTTATACCAACAGCTTCTAGATACTTATGCATATCTAGGAAAGATTGGTTTCTTGTACCCATTTGAAAATATATTTTACGTTGAGAGAAGTCTACAACGTTTTGGTTAGTCGGAATCATTTGATTACCCATACCACCAGTTATATCTAGATTCATAAAGAAGATCACATCCTTTCTTTAGGTTATATAAATGTAAAGTTCATTAAACACTTATAATAGCTATTTACGTTTTTATTAACCTAACCTGGAGGGCAACTATGAATCTTATCACTTTTGAGTATCTTCTTGAAGACGTACAACTTGCTTCTGGTATCGTATCTGATGCTATGTCTAATTGCATCTACCCTAGCATTAGTAGTACCAAGCAAAATATCCATCTTAATGATACAGTGCAACTAAGTAAGCAAGTACGTAAATGTGGAAATGCTATTGGCATCTGTGTATTTGATGAGATTGCTAAATACACGTTTACTATATTCAATAACGGTATAGTATCCATTATGGCAGATATTGATACATTTGATGCAGATGGTACACATGGTATTAAAGAAACTAGTGACCATATTAAACATAATTTACATAAGCTCCTAGGTAATATTGAAAAGCTTATTAATAATTACCGTATCTAAGAGACAAGAGAAAACCCTATATAGGCAATGCCTATATAGGGGACTTTCTCTATTTTCTTAAGGATAATGACGACTAAGTGCTTGATATAATAATATTATTCTTTTTAAGCGGAGTTACACCCATCTATGAAGAACACTGCTAAAGTCTACACAGACAGATTTTGTACAAAAAATGTATGTATGTTTTGTTAACCATATTCTAATTGAACTAGAATTAGCTGTAAGTTATTTGTAAACACTTAGCCATCATTAATGATTTGTTTGCCTGGTTTTAAAAAATAAATAGTAAGACTGTATAGATCAATGATCTATACAGCTATAGGTGTACAGGTGGATTTTAACGTATTCGTAGTAGTTGTGCTAGTTTTATATTTCGTTTGTGTTTTTATTATAAGAGAGAGATTTTATTTAAAGTTATTTATTTGGAGCGAAGTTTTCAAGCAAGTAGTATATTTTTGTATATACCACAGTCGTGAGAGATTTTAACTTAACCTGTACACCAATAGTTGTATATAATAGAGAATGCAGGATCTTAAGCCAACACAGGCTTCTCTATTATAGAAGTGTTTGTATATGGATAAAAAATAAAAAACAATATAACCCTAACTAGCAGTACTAGTTAGGGTGTATACTGTATGTGGATATTCTGTAAAGAAAGGATTTTAAGAAGTGACATCTGCAAATACCACTTCATTATATTGTTCTTAGCATATTGATATAATATACTTGTCATTCATAGTATAGATCTTATGAATAGTATTAATATTTTCGATAAGATAGTTGAACTCATCTTCAGTAAATCCCATATCTAATAATTCAGTTTTATTATTATGGTAGCATTTTGCAATATAACTTAAGATGTGCTCATCGGAAATATTATTTAGCTTAGGTATAGAGTAAGCATGACAATAGGTGGACCCTTTAATGTCTTTCTTATCTACACCTAGTCTATTGAATAATTTATCAATTCTTTCTTGAGACCAGAATTTAGATCGATATAGCTTACCCATCAATTCTGAGATAGAGAAGATATATGAGTTATCATATACCGTTCCATTTTTGTATAAAACATTATCAGAAGCCACTAATTAGTCCTCCAAAATCTCCTTAGGATCATAGTAATCTGACCCTGTATTATCAGAAGTTTCGGATTCCTCAATAGTTACATTAAGATCAACTCCACGAGACTCCATAATCTCTTTGATCTTTTTATTATCCCCAAATCCATTCTCTAATAGAGCATGGACTAATTCTGTTGGTCCCTCTGGAGTGGAGAATACTACACCCTTGTTAGGAGTAAAGTCTCCATCAGTATTGACCATCCATTTACGGACCTCAAGTTTTGCAGGTCTATTATTCCATGATACTTCAGCTAAACGAATAAGAGTATTACCTCGTTCTTCTACAATAGCATCAATACCACCTTCAACAACTTCGAATGTGAGTTGTTTCTTTTCCATAGTTATAGTCTCCTCAAAGAAAAAATAAACCCTGCATTATTATATGAAATATGCGTTTTTAGGTTGTCATTAATGGTTGCACACGGAAATGTGTATGTCCTAAATTAATGCAGGGTTATTTTTTATATACAACTATGGTAGGTTAGATGATGAACGAAACAAGTGAACACAATGTTTACCTACCATAGTGTATTACATAATTAGGCTATTAGCGACGTGGCTTTACGAAGCGATCGTTGCCAACAACTGTACCAACGTAACGGTTTTGAAGTTCGTTGATTTTGGATTGTTTAATACGACGTACTTCTAAAATATATCCTACATCATTACGACGGGATTGTGCACCCAATGTAACTTTGTATTGATATTTGTCGCCATAGATTAAGGACATCGCTTTTTCCAAAGTCATACCACGAACGATCAAGCTAATTTTATTAGTGTATTGATCATATTCGTAAGCGATATTGATTGTACGGAAGTCCTTATTGTGTTTGTCATCACGGTTATAATCAGAGATAGCAATCTTTTTCAAGATAGTAATTGCCATGTCTGTCATACGGAAACCAGCGAATGTTTCATCGATATATCCGTTAGAGCTACGGCTGTTACGCATGCTATTAGTCATAGCCATAATACGTTGTGTTTGCTCATCTAATTGGTTATTAGCTTGAGCTTCTTTTAAAGTTTCCAACGCTTTAATACCGTCTTGACCTGCACCTAAGTTGATATCGAAACCTAATTCGATATAGATGCGGCCATTGTTGTAAGCTTCCCGACATCCTGCGAAGTCAGGGAAGATACGACCAAGAATATCAGATACTTGGGAACATACTTCGTTTGTGGATACTAGTTTACCAGCATAGTCTGCATCGAAGTCCAAGAAATCCAATTCTACGTCTACGTCTTCGTTTTGTACAGAGTTATCCTCATTGTTTTTAGGATTACCTGCATTGATTGCATCAACTAAATACTCCATAGAAGTATATTGTTGTGGCATAAGATTTGGATCCGAAACGAATCCTGGTTTGAAATAACTCATAGCTATTCCTCCTTGTTAATAAATATAGAAAATTACCTAGGTGTTTGGGGTACTGTAATTGTCTACACAATACCCATGTACACATCTTTATATTATATAACCATAAAACTCTTTGGTTTTATAGATATATTCCTTGGATTTCATTCTTGTCTATATACTTAACTATATAGAGTCTATCGTTCTTATCTTCTACTAGCATATACTTACCTTTGATATTATATAGATTTACGTCATGATAATACTCAGTAACTATACAGTCTAAGAAGATAGCTCTAGCTACAGATTCAAGAACAAAGATATCACCACGTGTTAACTGGCCGTGTGTAAGATATCTATCTTTAAACGATAGTTCAATTCGTTTAATTTTAAAGTTAGCTCTAAAGTAAGATTGGAAATTGATTCCTTCAAAGAATTTAGTTAGTCCTTCGATAGGTGTATCGTTATATGTAATACCAAAGCTTCTATCAACTAAGAGATCAAATATCTTTTCTGTAATAACTGTATTAGTTGCAATAAGTGGAATGATAGTACTATGATTATCATTCACATACAAATCTATAGTCATCTTAGAATGAAGCTCTTTGACATCACTCATTATATTCATATAAGACATCTCATACTCTTCTACAGAGTTATTCTCTAATAATGCTTTGGTGCAACACTTACCAGGTTGCAAAGCCCCAGTTACAGAATCTCTATATCCTACTCTACAGATATAGAATGGATAACCATAAGATTCTCTTTCATTATATATAGAGATAACTACGTCTTCTTGACCATTCTTCAATACAGCTATTTCTACATGTAACTTACAATGTGGATTAAGAGCCTTATACTCTTTATTAACTACATCTCTAGCTATACTCTTTCTACCAGTATTACCAATAATCTCAGTAACACCGTAAAAGTTTTTAGTATTAGTTGACGTTACTCTATAAAGTTCTTTAATATTTTCATTATCATCATATTTAAGAAACTTTTGTCCTAATGTCAATATCATAGTAAATTACCTCCAAGACACAATATATGGTGGTACATATATAGTTATGTACCACCAATTATTATTTTTTATCTTAAGAATAATACCGCTTTAAGATAGTCTAACGTATATTTCAATGTAGACCCTTTGATGCGGATAACTTTGTCATTAAATTTAGTTGTGCTATAATACTTAGTAAAGTTAAAGTTATTATCTTTATTAAGTATATACACCATACATTTAGTATAGTCATTTAAGATTCTAGCTCTTGTATCAATTAGCTTCTTATCTTTATGACCTTTGTTTAGCATAGACTCAATACATGTATTCATATACCATAGTTTAGCTGATTCGAATTTAACACCATCCATATTACCAGCTGTCATATAGATTACCAATAGTCGATGGGTCTTAAAGAACTCATCATCAAAGTTAATCTTTTCTGGCTTAGTAATTAATAGATCACCATAGTCATTAAACTCTATAGGGATATCTTTAGCTTCATTAATAGCAGCTTCTCGTAAGATTCTATCAATCACTTTCTGTTTAGCTACAGATTGTAAACGTTTCTTATAAGCTATACTATCAGATGGTAAGAACTTAGTTGTTGGTACACCTAAAGCTAATAGCTTCTCTGTAGCACTCGTAAGTTCTTCTTCACTTTCAGAGGTTCTCCATTGTTTAATGGTTTTATTAACCATAGTAAACCATTTATTGAATGCTAAACGTTTGCTACGATTAGAACTAATATCAATACCTTGCCAGATATCTTTATATGCATCTAACCAAGCAAGCATATCCACACAATCAACATCAGTGCTATGCTTCTTAGTATATTCTTTTAGCTTACTCTCAATTTCTTCTGGTGTAAAGAATGGTACACCTGCTGGTAATACTGGATCTTGTATTTGATTACCCCAAACATCTGTAGCCTCAATTAGAGTGATGTCTTGATACTTAAGTTCCATTGTATTTAGAAGATGAGACTTCATAAAGTTATAGAATGTTTCATTAGTACAACCAACTAGCTCTAATAGCTTCCAGTCAGACATTTGTTGTAACTGAATAGGCATACCCTTATATAGAGTCCATAGCTCTTCTAAAGATACTATAGACTTACATAAGTTCATAATATAAATACCTGTATTTAAAGACCATTCTTTAGCTGCATGAAGTTCTCTACCCTTATTAGCAAGATTGATACCAAACATATTTGCACGGTTAAGAATAGCACTATTCTTTAGCTGTACATCTTCATCGCTAATGTCGGCTTCGACATCTTCTTTGATAGAGATATTATCATACTTAATAGGCTGATTTAAGAATTGCTTCTTTAGTTCTTCATAATGCTCTGCGTTAGTCTTACCAAATAAACGGATAGAAACATCATCAGAGTTCTTACGTTGATCGTAAGTTAACCCATAGAAGATATCCATCTGAGCGTCCAATTCTTTCTCTGATTCTGGTGTAGCTAATACAAATGAATTAGGATCACAGTTTAAGAATGCTTCTTTAGTATAGTTATCACAGTTGCTACATGGTGTATCAGATAATACATTATCCGTTAACAATACATCATTCAAATCAATGGCTGAATCAGTACGATTCATAGTCTTTACATTGATAGCAAAGTATCCATCATTATCTGTCATTACATCAATATCAGGATGATCTCTAACTATCTCTTTGGCTTTATTCTTTTCTAATTCACCTATTAATGGCATATAGTCATCAGGTAACTTAGAGAAGTCTATCTCAGCCATCTCTGCTTCTTGTTCTAGGGTAGCAATAACAGAAGACATTTCAACCAAAGTCTTGTCTGGTTCAAATGTAATCTCTTCAAAGTCTTTATTGTATTTGATTTGGTCATGGGAGATTAGTTCCATACCAGTCAATTGTTCATAGAAGTTATTAGCTTCTAGTTTACGTTTATCTTCACCTTTGAAACGGTATAAGTTAAACTTACGGTCTTTTAAGAATTCTTCTTTCTTATATTCTTTTGTACCATCAGAAGACTTTACTTTGATAGTATCGTCTTCTAAGTCTTTGGTTAAACCATAACCCTCTACTGATTCATCACCAGTAAAAGAGTTACTATAACCATATTGTACTACGATTTGATCACTAGCATTAGCTGGTGGAACTCCACCAACATTAGCAGTGAACTCTTTTAGATTAGACATTAATCTTCTCCTTTAAGTTCCTTGATGGCATTCTCACACCATGAAGTGAATTCATTAATATTAAAAGTCTTAGTATTATCATTATCTTCTAACTTGAAACGTAGTTCCATGAATATAGCTAATAGCTGTGCAAAGTTATTATCAGTAAGACGAATATAGTTATACTTGTCCAAGGTAATAATATTAAACTCTTTGGCTTTTTGTTTAGCTCTATATTCAGGCATGCTTCTTGTGTTAGGATGCTCACCTCCGTCTTTGACTTCGATTATGAGGTTATATGGTATATAATATATATCCGTAATCCAATTTCGTGTAACACCATTTTGGTCTACGTATTGGATAGTTGGGCCAGGCATCATAATATCATCACTAGGGATATGTAGAACTTTATCCATGAACTCAATAGCACGTTTCTCATATGTACCAGTATAAGTAAACATAGTTCCATCTGAATATTTGTAAGTGCCAGATATACGTCTATTAGCTAGCATCTTTTCTTGATGCTCTGGGTCATGCATGAATGTATATCTCCCATATATCTTATGCATATTCTCTAAAGCACGTTTACGCATCTCTTTCTTACACTTCTCACTACAGAATTTATTATATCTCCAAGTCTTTTCATTCCATTGTGTTTCATTCTTACAGATAACACAAGTTCCTTTAGACTTCTTATTAATTGTATTGAATACAATTCTAGCTGCAGAGTAACCCTCAGGGATTAGTTCTTGGTGTTTATTTTGTATATGTCTTACTAATGGTTCACGTTCTAGACGTTTCTCACAGAAAGGACATTTGAATCTTTTCGTTGCCATATGTACCTCCTTTAGGGCAGTTTACATGTATGTTTTCACAGGGCTAACTTTATAATAAGATGCTTAAAGCTACCAAATAAGCCGAAAGGAGGCATTATGGATACTAATAAATATAAGACATCGTCTAAGATTAAAGAATATGCTTTATCAGTAGATTCATTTAATAAACCGACAGAATATACTAATGCTAGAGCTATAGCTGTAGATATTATTAGATTATTCTTATTAGAACCTGGTACATTACAAAACAATCCAGAATGTGGTATTGGTTTGTATAGTAGATATAAGTTTATAAATAGTGATAGATTACATGAACTAGAAGACACAGCTAAGAATCAAATACAAACTTATCTTGCTCCTATGTCTTCTATTACAGTAGACTGCTCATTTATCAACGTAAATGTATTACTTATTAGAATGACTATTGACACATCTTCTGTCAATCTAGTTTTTAATAAGGATAACCTTACTTTAAAAGATATTTCCAATTATAATTAAGGAGGACTATTAGATGGAAAAGAAAACTCTTTCCTTATCTGATTTGCAAGCTGAAGCTAATGTATCTGCAGAAGAAAATAATAATGCTGTAGAAACACCAGCTGAAGATACACCTGTAACACCACAACCTGTAGAAGAAGAAAAACCTACAAGTATTCGTGATAACCCACTATACAACTTAGGTAATCCTACAGAAGATGCTATTAAAGAAGTAGCAATCGAAGATGTAGCTAAGTATGAAAATGAAAACTTTGCCGAAAAAGAATACGAAAAGAAAATGAATGATTTTGACGAACAAACTCGTCGAGCATTCCAACGTCGTTTCGGTCCAGCTATCGAAGAAGTTCAACGTATGGCTGATGAATACGAAGAACGTAAAGAAATCGAAGGCGGAGATGTACGTGTAGTTTCTACTTATGATAAGAATGCTGAAGTAAATCCAGATGAAGCTCTTACTAAAGAAGAAATCGAAGAACGTAATGCTATTGCTTTAGCAGAAGCACGTAAGAAATCTCCAGTTAAGAAAGCTGAAACTAAAACAGTAGAAGCTGATACTACAGTTAAAGAAGAAACTGTAGATGATATCGAAGCTGAACTATTAGACCAACCTACAGTGCCAGAACAAACTGTAGTTGACACAGAAGATGATAAAGAATTAGATATCATTGATGATGATATTATTAATGACTTAGGTCTAGCAGATGAAATGCGTGAACTTGAAGAAAAAGAACGTGAAGAACGATTAAACAAACGTATGGCTACGTTCAAAGATCAATTACGTACTATGCTAGTTCCTAATAAAGCAAAAACTGATTTATCTAAATTTAAGATTCTTAAATCTACTATGCCAGCAAGTAATATCTTAAGTAAACAAGCTGAAGAAACTCCATACTACACTTGGGTATTACCTTATACTGGTATTTCTGTATCTGTTTCTCCATTATCTGCTATTGAAATCCAAAACTTGATTAATACAGAAGAAGGACGTAATAACGTTGAAGCTGCACGTGCTCAATTTGAATTGATTTGGAAACACTTGCATCCTAAATGTAATGCTGGGTCTTTTGAAAACTGGTGTAAGAAAATTCACTATGCTGATATTGACCACTTATACTTCGCTGTATATAAAGCATGCTTCCAAAATGCTAATATCATTGGCTTCCAATGTCAAAATACTAAATGTGATAATATCTTTGCAGAAAAACGTGAAATCATGGAAATGGTTAAATTCGGTTCTGATAAAGATAAAGAGCTATTCGATAAGCTTTACCAAAAAGACCCATCTGTAGATTGTACTTTAGAAGAAGACTTAATGGAAGTCTCTGATAAATACGCTATTGGTGTAGGCCCTATCACATTATACAATATCCTATTTGAAATCAACTTTGTAGATAAAGCTATGACTGAAAAGTATGATACTTTCGTTGGTATGGCTGCTACTATTAAATCCTTATATCGTATTGATGAAGAAAAAGAAGCATTGATTCCTATTGCTTTCCGTACAGATAAGAATGATGTAGTTAAGACATACAAATATCGTATTGCTTCTCTATACAAAATCTTCAATACGTTAAGTGATATTGACCTAAATGATATCAGTGACCGTATTGGTGAGTATGCAGATAGATATGCTGAATCTATTAATATTTCTTACCAAATGCCATCAGCTACATGCCCTGAATGTGGTGATGAAATCCAAGCTGCTGAGGCTCCAGCTCAACAATTGGTTTTTATACGACATCGGCTAGTACAAGTTTTGAACTCCTAGACCAAGTCAATAGGCTATCTTATGAGTATCGTGGGCGAATAACTATCATGGAGATTATGAATGCTCCTGTATGGTATATGGTAGCCCTACGATACTTTAAGTACCAAGAACGTGTAGCTGCTAAGAAGAAACAAAAAGAAGATGATATTAAAGCCAAAGCTAAAAAGCAAAGCTTTAATAAGAATAAATACACTGGTAGACAGCTACTAGAGATGGATATAGCCAGAGAAAATGGTCACCATATCCCTGGTTTCGAAGGACTAACTAGAGACGAAGCTGATGATCTTAATGAACAAATGATGGAAGAAGGTCTCATCTAATGTATACTATTCCAAAGAAAACAATTAATACTTTAGATGACTTTACTCTATCAAACTTAGAATTGATTCTAAATAAAGACTGTAATATGGCTTGTAGCTATTGCTTCTTATATGGCGATACAAATAGTGGTGAAAGATTCTCCAGATGGGATGACCTATTAGAGATGCTTAAGAATATAAATATTTCAGATAAGCTAACTATAGGATTGAACTCTGGGGAATTATTTACACCTGATAGACTACCATTAGTTATGAAGGCTATAAGAGTCTTAAAGAGAATCACTAGGTATAAAGACACCACAATAGATTGGCGGCTATATAGCAATGGTACTAACTTTGAGGTTATAAGAGATTTCTTAATAGCAACTCATGGTGAGAATAGGACCATTAGTATATCATATGACGGAGAAGATTCGTATAGACGACTTAAGGATAATAAACCATCTAATACATTAGACACTCTTAAGAAACTAAGTGAATCTGGATTTGCTAATGATATCATTATTAGATATGCTATTACAGAGAAAGTGTATAATATGAAAGAGACTTTCGATGCTCTATACAAATTAGGATATAAGAATATTGAATACTACTTTATACGTAATTATAATTCTTATACCATTCCACTAGTTGTGGATACTTTTAGAAAGAGTCTTACTGATACACTTAACTATGTAAAAGATACTGATATTGATTTATATAATCTACATGATTATTATAGTAAACAAGATCCAACTGTGATATGTAACTATGGTAATATGCTTGCAGTTAGTCCATCAGGAAGAATAACCACCTGTTGTGCTATCTATGAGGGCATCTATGCTGATAATGTAGAAGCTGATCTATTAGAGTATAACCGTATACCTGAAATCTATAATAATTTTGAAACTAATTATATCTACGATAGGTCTAAAGATGAATGTGCTGTATGTACAAATCAAATGTGTAAAGAATGCTGTTCATATAAAGCTATTGGAAGAGATAAATACTACAATAAGAGACACCATCAACAGTGTCATATTAGACATGCTGAACTAGCTGTCTATGATTCTATTTTTAATTGATATTTTCGGAGACATAAATGGACTTACTAGAGTTTTCATCTAAATTTATTATGGGAGAAACAGATGCATTATCTACATTTTGTCGTCTATTTACCGAGAATAATATCTTATATTTTATGCTAGCACCATATGGATGTCTTGGTAATAAAATTGTCAAGTCTGACCTATGTGAAGATAGTGTAGCAGTTACTATATTTGGTAATAAATCAAATATTGATGCGTTTAAAAGCATTGAAACAGATTACAATGGGAAGGTAATAAATCGCCATAACACGAATATTGCAATTTCCTGTGTATGTCATAAGCCAACTGAAATACAAATGGTTTTCAGCAGAGTTTAGATGTGTAACCTCCCATAGTCCACATATAGGACTATGGGATTTCTACATATTAATAACTACGGAGGTTATAAGAATATGGCAGATAAACTTAGAGGAGATCATTTAGAGGTCTCTTTATTAGATATGGATGACTTCGTCAAGAAGAATAATCTACAACCTATAACGAATCCTATATTTTTTGATGTGAATGGTAATCCAACTGATGATGGATTACTATCTAATATTATCTTTGGTATTACAAAACAAACACGTGCTGGGACTTTTGCTTATATTGATTTACATGGTAGATTCTTAGCACCATTAGTATATAAAATCTGGGGTAAGATTGACCGTAAACTAAAAGAAATTGTCAAAGGCACTAAGTTCTTTAAAATAGATTCAGATGGCCAATTTGTTGAAGATGAGAATGGTGAAACTGGTTTAGACTTCCTATATAAGAATATAGACAAGATTAAGTTTAGAGAAACTGGTTCTACTAAACGTAGTCGTTTTATTAAGTTCTTGGAACGTAACCGTAAGAACTTCTTCATTACTAAACTATTAATCATTCCACCATACTACCGTGACGTTAAAAGTGATGGTGGTAAAGTCTCAGTTGGTGATATTAATAAGCTATACCAAAATATATTAGTATCAGCTAAGTCTTTAGAAGAATCTAAGTATTATGGTATTAATATTGGTGATGCTAATAAGGGACGTATTCAAGATATATTATTAGAAATCTATAACTGGTTTGGTTCTGGTACAGAATCTAATCCTAATGGTGGTATTCCTGGTAAGTTTGGTGTATTACGTCGTACTAATATCAGTAAGACTACAGACTATGCTACACGTTTAGTTATGTCTTCTCCAAATCTTAAAGTCGAAAATCTTGAAGACATCGAAGCCAATCTAGAATACTCAGTATTACCAATGACTTCAGCAGCAGCTAACTTCTTCCCATTTGTATTATTCCATATGAGAAGATTCTTTGAAGAACAGTTTGCTGGACGTACAGTATACGAATGTATTGGTGCCAAGGGTGAAGTCTTATATCCTAGAATAGATGATTGGCAAACTTATTTCAATGATTTAGTTCTTAAGAAAGAACTAGACCGTTTCATTCATGGTTATTCTGATAGATTTAGACCAATAGAAGCACCTATTAGTCCTAAGGAAATGGAACGTATTGGTTATAAAGATAAGACATTGTATATGCGTTTTAAAGCTAGGTTTAAACGTGTAGAAGATATTGCTGAAGATAAAGATTCTGGTGTAGCAAAAGAGCTACAACGTAAACTAACTTGGTGTGATATAATCTTTATGGCAGCTACAGAAGCCATAAAAGATAAAATGATTCTTATCTCACGTTTCCCTATCGATACATTCTATAACCAGTTCTCTACTAAATGTAAATTATCATCTACTATTGAAACTGAAAGCATAGAATTTGATGGTAAGTTCTATAAGAACTATCCTAAGATTCGTGATGAATATATCGGTACTAATACTGCAAATAAGTTTATTGATACAATGAATATCTGTAATGCTTATTTGGAATCTATTGGTGGTGACTATGATGGTGATATGGTAACCATCAAAGGTATATTCACAGATGAAGCTAATGCTGAACTTAAAAAGCAACTAGAGTCTAATGTCCATTTTATTGACTTAGGTTGTAAAGCAGTAATAGCTAATACTAATGAATGTATTCAAGCATTATTCTCTTTAACTATGACATTAGATGGGGATGTACTTACTGACCCTAAATTTTAACAAAAGATATCCCAGTATAGTCATTGACTATACTGGGCATATTTTACATTCTTTTACGTTTATTACCGTTGAGTAATCCATTAATTTGTGTAATAGTAGTCTTCTGTACATTAATAGCTTTGAAGTATTCTTTATTGATCTCTTCAAACTCTTTACTTCTAGGGTCTAGTATATTCATAAAATTACGGAATAACCCAACAAACGTCACTTTTGCAGAATATCGTTGGTTTTTAAACCAAGTAGATGTTTTAGCTGATTGATATACATTCATAAGATACTCAAGTTTTTCAAACTTATCATCGTTACAAGCTTTCCATCCATCATTTATAGTCTGAGCATATTCAAACTTGCCACAGTCTGCAATGAAATATATCAAATCGTCTATTCTAGATAAATTTGCCATACAACACAGTTCCTTTAAATAGTTATAATATTAGTATAGTTTACATTTTCCTTTTCGAATCTAGTTATACCAATAGACTCTAATGGGAAGTTCTTGATATTGGTATTGATGATTTCAAAATAATCAGCATAATCTAATACCCAGCTTGGTAAGTGTTCATCTGCTGGTACTGCAACGGCAAGTATCTCTCCCTTATAAGTTGCTCTATTATTATCAAAGAACTTAATAAGTCTTTCATATACCGCAGGATTAGACTGCTGTAATTCACCAATGTTTTTCTCTCTAATATTAACTTTAAGTATTTCTAAATAGTTTCTGCTATCCAAATCTATTGGTTCAGTACCCTCATCACGAATAGCTTCATTATAAGCAATAGCTGCTTTAATACCTTGTATTCTCATAGGGTCAGCATATGAAGAAATAGATTTTACAGATACTGGTTTGTAATAGTCTTTCTCTCCAGACTTGATACTATCATGGATATTCTTTTCAATCTTAGCTAGTAAACCAATAACTTCTAATTGGTCTACTTCAGGTTTAAGTAATACTTTCTCTCTAAGTATTCCTTGAAGCTCATCTTTAATACTGTCTTTGAATACAGACTTATTGATTGGAAGACCCTTGATATCCATTTGCTTATTCTTAGGTACTATATTACCCTCTTGAAGCTCTTGGATTGTAGCATAGTTCTTCTTAGCAGGTGTAAGTAATGCCCGTTTAAATAAGAACTCATTCTTCATGTCAATAAGACATACCTTATATGGTGTCAAAGTATTATACTGCTCAGCAATAAGATGGAAATGAGATTTAAGAATCTTACTTACGATATAGCATAATATATTTACACTGGAAATACGTACCGCATCATAACCCTCAGTAATCTTAGTCTCTTCTTCAACTTCTTCGATTTCATCAGTATAGAAATTGTATAACTCTTTTCTCTCTTTAGTTACAACTTCCTTGAGGTCATTGACTAATGTACAATCATGGTCTACTAAGATATCATCTACAAGATGAATCCATTTATCTGTACTAATTACAGAAGAGTCTGTATCTGTAAGCAATACGATATCCCTAGTCATTGTAGAACATCTTTCAAACTTATCAGATACGATATATCTCATATAACACCATTCCATAAATATAGCAGTAAGACTATTAAGACTTTCAACTATATTCTCTGGTGGTTCATTAGGATTCATAAATGGTTCGTTAATACCACTAAAGATATTCTTAACTAAGTCTTGTACATGAGATGAATCAACTACAAGTCTATATAAGTTATTCTTATAGTATATCTTATTAAGTACTTCTTGAGATTGATACATCAAGATATTCCAAATAATATCACTATACTTACTGAAATGCTCTTCTGTATCATTAACCCATACACCACAAGATTCTATAACTTTCTTATATACTTCTTCTATAGGAATGTCTCTAGATAATCCTAGTTCTCTACTATATATATGAGATGGCTCTTTAATAATTCTATTCAAGAATACTACAGCTTCATCTATATTCTGGAACTTAAGATTATTAGTGAAGATTTGTTCGAATAAACTAATAGCATGAGTAATAAGCATACGACCTGTAGCTGTAGTCCCTACTGCAACGTATAAGTTATATGATGCAGATGCTGGTGAACCAATATCACCATATGTAGCATTACCATCACGTTTAGCTAATAACTGTAATAGATTATACTTATTAAATTCATCTGAACCCTTAGGGTATTCAAACATCTTCTTCTTATATGCTTTACGCTTAGTTACATAAGACTCTAATAGTCTATAAAATGGAGTGAACCCTTCTTCGTGTTGTTTAAACAAACACCCATTAGGAACTAAGATAGGTTTATCTGTCTCTATCTTATTAACCAAATCGGTTAATTGTAAGTCAACTACAATATCCTTATAGTTATTATCTATACGTACATCTGGATTATTAAACTTCCGTTCAATAGTATCTTCAATAAAGAACTGTATTTCATCTATAGTCAATGTCGGGAACTGCATACGTAATAACGTAGTCATTTCCTCTTTGTATTTCTTAATCACATTCAAATCTAGTTTCATAGCTCATACCTCCTGGTTAGTTTGGTGTTTTAAGCTATGTATTTTTGTATTTTTAAACCAGATTGCTAGCTATAGCTATAACAATACAGTAATCGTGGTTACCAAAACCATATAAATCCAAGAAAAATATTTTTCTTTTAAATCAATTCTTAATATTAAGGAGGATTATCTCATGTTTTTTGATGACGACATTATGTTAGAAGACGCTCCTGTACTCGAAGATACAGCACAAAGCGTAGTTGAAGCTACTGCAGCATCTTACTTGTACACTGAGCTTGCTAAATTGGATGACGAAGCTCGTAAAGAATTCGTTGAATCCGCTGAAGCTGAAGCTTTATTGGAAAAAGCAGTTCTTAACAAAAAGACTATGGTTCGTTTGTCCCGTCAAGATGATATGGCTCGCCGTGTAAAAATCGCTGCTTATCAATTGGCTAAAGACAAAAAAGATCCATTATGGACTAAATTGGTTCTTAACCGTGTTAAAGAACGTCAACTTATTGCTAAGATTGTTCAAAAATACCATAATGCAGCAGTTAAACTTGCTAAAGTTGGTCAACGTGAATTCATCAAATCCGCATCCAAAGTTAAAGCATTACCTAATAAAAAATAATCACAAAGTATCCACTATAGGGCACTGCTCTATAGTGGGTATTTTACCTATAAAAATCAACAACGTTCCGGACATATAAATGTATATTATAGTAGTAGTAATATACATGGTTTATTTTATAAGGAGGAGCGTTTATGAATAACCTAGCTAATTACGGTATCTACGCTGACTATGTCTTAGGTAAAGATATAGTTATAGACGTAGAAAAGATTAATATATATAATTGGGAATCTCACTACCAAAGCATTCTAAATATCTTGAAAGATATGATTGAATCTGAATTAGTGAGAACTAAAAAGATTGGTGTGCGTATTGGTGGTAAAGTTATTAAGCTTACTTTCGCACACTATATGATTAATATGATATTCTGGAATATCATCGTTAAAGTCGGTGATACTATTAAACCAGAACACTTATTCTTCGATAACTGTATCCCTGGTAGAGCTATTGAAAGCTATATTAATAAACTTATCATTGGTCCATATAGAGAGATTATTCCATTGAAGACTTTGAATCAAGCTATTGCTGATATGATATTCAATATTAGTTTCGTGGACCAATTCGCACCATTCTTCGTTAATAGTGTAAACTTACATGACGAAGTTATGATGCTTAAGAATATTCCTGAATATAGAAATCTTATTTATCCTAACTTGGATGAGGTAACTTTATCTGAATCTAAGTCTTATGGTAATAAGTTGATTGATAAGATTCAGGATTATGTAAAGAACTCTAAGAAGTATATTGGATATGACCATATCTATGCTAATGCTTTTAGAGCAAAAGAAACTATCAACCTTAAACAGTTGAGGGAGTTTATGGGATTCATTGGTGCTAAGCCAGATGGTGAGGGTGGTGTATATCCATACATCATCTCCAATAGCTTTATTACTGGTGGTGTAAATAATAATGTATCCTATTTCATTGAATCTGCTGGTGGACGTATTGCACAAATCTTAGCTAAAGATAACGTTGGTGATGCAGGTTACTTTGCACGTCTTCTTGGTCTATTAGCTCAAGAAAGCTATCTCCATGAAGACAAGAACTTCAAATGTGATACTCAAAACTTAATTCCTATTACGTTTGATAATAAAGTCTTCTTCGATAAGTATATAGACAGATGGTGTCGTTTAGACCCTAATGGGTTTGATGTACTTATTACTGAAGACAGCTGGAAAGACCTCAAGGGTAAAACTGTATATCTATATAGTCCAGCTACATGTGCATCTGCTGTACATGGTCATGGTATTTGCTATCGTTGTTACGGTAAGTTAGCTCATACTAATAATAATATCAATATCGGTAAATTCGCTGCAGAGCTTATCAGTAGAGAGTTTACTCAAGTACTATTATCGGCTAAGCATCTTCTTGAAGTTAAGCTTCAAACTATTGAATGGCCTGCTAAGTTCCAAAAGTACTTTACTATCTTTGATAATCGTATTCTCCCTAAAGAAGAAGTGGATTTATCTAAAGTTAAGATTCGTATCTATAAAGATAGTATCTCTGAAGATACTACAGATGAAGAATATGATTCTATCCGTGAAGAACGTGAAGATACTGATATCTTAAATGAGTATATAGATAAGTTCATGATCATTGATGAAGATGGTAGTGAAGAAATAGATATAGACCATGTATCTAAGTTCTATCTTGGTGATATCTTTGGTAGAATGGTTAACTCTAGTATTCCTGATGATGATAGTGAATATTTCGATGTACGATTACATGTGGCTAAGAAGAATGCTAAACCATTATTGAATGAAGAGACTCCATTATTCTTTATGCGTATTCAAAACAATGAATTAGCTAAAACAATGGAACAAGCTCAACGTATTATCAATATCGCAAGTATAACTCCTAAGTTTACATTACCTGAAATCATTACTAAGTTTAATGCTACCATCATTGAGGGTGGTCTTAATGTAATGAGTGTACATACTGAAGTTATCATTGCTAACTTAGTTAGAGCAGCTGATGATATTATGGGTAAACCTGATTGGTCTTATCCTGAAGCTAAGTATCAATTACTTGCATTAAGTACAGCTTTAAGAGAAAATCCATCATTGATTATCTCCTTAGCCTATGAACGTATTAAGGATACATTGAAGAACCCTAATACATTCTTGAAAGAAACTCCATCTTCTATAGATTACTATTACATGCTTAATCCTCAAGAGTTCTTAAATCAAGAAGCTAGAGACTTATCTATAGATGATACTAAGAAAGAAGTCAAGAGCATGTTTGTTAAAGTTGAAGACTAAAGAAACTATACAGTATGGGAGCTATTCCCATACTGTATTCTCTTTAAAGGAGGTATTATGAGAGCTATAATACGAAATACCTGTATAGTAGTTACTGATTATACTCCAGGTAAAGTACCTGGATTAGAAAAGTACTTTACTATCTTCGATCCTTTGACTCATACATATAAATACGTAGGAGTTAGATTTGACGAAGAGAGGAAACTTATGTATCTCCCTAGAGGGGTTGATACAGGATTTATATCTAGAACTTTAGGTGTAGAAATGGAACGTGAGTATAATAGTGATCCATATGAGCAGACCACTATGACCACTATTAAGTATATGCCTAGAGATGATGTACAAAAAGAGGCTTTAAGATTCATTCTAGCTAAGGGTGAATACATGGCTAATAGTAATAGGACACAGTTATCAGTAAACTTAAATACTGGTGCTGGTAAAACATATGTAACTATAGCAGCTATGGCATATTGGAATGTAAAGATATGCGTAATTGCCTCAAATAAGGCATGGTTAGAACAGTGGCAAAACTGTGTAGCAGAATATACCAATACCGACATTAGGGAGGTACTGATAATCACTGGTGCAGCTGCTATACACAAGATTCTTAAAGGATTTACTGACTTGTCTAAGTATAAAGCATTCATGGTAACCCATTCTACACTAAAGAACTTTGGTGAACGATTTGGATGGGATTCTATTGGTGAGTTATTCAAGAAGCTTAATGTATATATGAAAGTATTTGATGAAGCACATCTTAACTTTGAGAATATTGCTAGTATAGACTATGCTACAAATACAAAGAAGACTTTGTATCTTACAGCTACACCTATACGGAGCAATAGTGATGAGAATACCATCTATAAACTGTACTTTAAGAATGTACCTAAGATAGACTTGTTTGATGCTGATAATGATCCACATACAAGATACCATGCTATACTATATAATAGTAGACCTACTCCACAGATGAGAGCCAACTGTTATAATTACATGTATGGGTTAGACCGTAATAAGTATATGAACTCATTAGTTAATACTGAAGAGTTTAGAAAGATTATGCTTGTTATGATGGATAAGATTCTTCGTATAGGTGGTAAAGTCTTAGTATATATTGGAACTAACCAAGCTATCGAAGAGATTAAAGTCTGGATAGAAGAGAACTACCCAGAATATCGTGGCGATGTAGGTATATTCACATCCACATATACACAAGCAGAGAAACAAGTGGCACTATCTAAGACTATCATTCTCTCTACAACTAAGTCTGCTGGTGCTGCTTTAGATATACGTGGACTTAAGGCTACATTCGTATTAAATGAACCATTCAAGTCTGAAGTACTAGCTAGACAGACTCTAGGTAGAACTAGAAATGATGATACTGATTATATAGAGTTTGTAGATACTGGATTTACATCTACTAGACAGTATTATAGAGCTAAGAAACCTATATTTAAGAAATATGCTTCAGATTGTAAAGAAATCCAGCTAGATTTCAATACATTGAATAATAAAGCCGAAGAACTTGAGTTGATTCGTGAGAATGTAAAAGCTCAATATGAAGCAAACCGTATGTTTATAGACTATCGGGATACATTCGATATAAATAGTGTATATAAGAAAGATAAAGATAAATAAAGGATTCCGATATAGGCAATGCCTATATCGGATTTTTCGTTATCTAAGAAATTTCAGTTGTATAATATAACTGTAATTCTATGGTAGTTAAATTAATTTATATAAGGAGGATAATACCATGAAAGAATTACATTTAATGGATAAGTTCAACGTTGAAACTGTAGCTAAAGGCCTAGCTAACGGTGATGCTAAAAAGGAAGCAGAATTGGTAGAAAAGTTGTTTACGCAACAAATGGGCAATATCTGTGAAAGTTCCGCATGGCTGTTCGAGCAAATTATCGATAAAGATTTTATCGATAGTCTCCTCGATAAAGATCCTGCTAGGATCGAAATGGATGAACTTATCCGTCAAACAACTATTGTATTATTTCTTAATACCGAAAAGGTAAAAGAATATGATACAGTACTCGGGTCCGTGTTAGCATTAAAGGTTTCAAAATATGTATCTGAAAATAAGGATACATTAGGCCTGGCTAAGCCTATGTTTGAAATATTGGCTGATGCGGGTCAGTTGAAACAGCTGATGGTATTTAATGGTGTTAAATACGCCGACAAGGTACTAAATGCTGCTACGGATACGGCTGAGCCAAAGAAAAAGGATAAACCTAAAAATAAAACAGCAGAAAAAGAAAAGCAAGCTGCTAAAAAGGTTGATCCAGAGCTGTCCAAAGTAGTAAATTACGAATCTATTCCTAAGAAACTTAGAATCGTAATTGAAAAAGGCTTTGAAGATGCTAAGATAAAAGAAAATATCTTAGCACTCGCATCTAAGGCTGGCAAACCATTGTACTATGATGCTAAAGCATCAAAAGATGGCTTGTTGGTATTGAAACAGGTGGACGAACAAGCAAACACCTACACACTAGAGTTACCTTACACAAGTGAGGTAAAAGTTGAAACTGATAAAGCTTCAGCCTAACTTATAAAGACGGGTAACCAATCCCGTCTTTATTTTTTGTCTTCTACAAGGACTTTAACTATCTTATGACGGTTAATTTTTCTTGGAGGAAGCACTATGGAAAATTTTGAATCATATACTAAGATAAGCGAGGAAGTATTTGATTTCGGTAATAATCTGATTATGAAGATTACTGTAGCATTCAATACTACAACACTAAGAAATGGTAATACTAAGTTTAGCCCATTACATAATGAGTATACTATAGTTAATAGTGGTAATAAGATAACTACAAATCTTAGGTATAAATATTACATGTCTTTAACACAACGTGGTAATAGTAATGTATCTATAGATTTGACTTGGGAGAACTATGATGAGTTCTGTGAATTAATAGATACTATTCTTGAAGTCTGTGATGTAAATGCAGAGGGTTCACCGTTTGACTATGTGGTTGGTAAAGATGGTGTATCTTATGATTTAAGATGTAATTCTAATACAGTAAGACCTATGCTTATGAAAGATTATCGAGGTGCATCATTATACTGTGTACCTGTGGTTATTGATAATAAGAAGACTGGTTCATTCTATGCTGGTGTAAGTTTTGTATTCAATGAGTCTTCTGAAGATTCGTTCAATGTAACTATAAACCGCATTAAAGGATTTAAAAGATTCTTATCTACATATAATCCATTATTACATGCTAGTACTATGGCTAAGTATATGGGTACAACTGGTTTACTTGGAACTAATAATATTTCATTATAAACAAAGAAATATCCACTATGAGGAATTTCCTCATAGTGGTATTTTTTCTATTATACTGTGTACATAATTGGTTGATTGCCATTTGCTGGGTTGACATAGTTCTCTTGTAAGAACTGTACAATCTCTTCACGTCTTGATGCTTGCTGTTCAAGAGAAGATAGTTTAAGATCAATATTAGCAAATACTGTCTCAATACCATCAAAGTGTTTTAAGTATTCAAACAGCCAAGTTGCTACATCAGCGGTAGCCAATCGTTCAAATGTTTCCATCTTAGTTGGTTCAATAGTCATTAGGTTAGATGGGTGTTTAACGAATACACCTAGAGTCATTTGGTCTAGGATATTAGATACTTGCCCTGCCATATTCATAGTTACACGAACCATATTAGGCGGAATGTATTCAACGTATACGTTATTATTAAACAAAGATGCAATATTTGAATATTGTTGAGATAGCATCATATCATCAAAGCTTAATGCTTTAGCTGACATAACGTATGTACCATATTGCTGTACACCAGTTCTTGTAGTATCCAAATCCTCCCACATAAGATCTTTAACACCAAGAATTTCATAGTTCTCTGGGATATGTCTATCAAGAAGATAATAGTCTCCACGTTGATCGTCTTTAGTCAACAAGACTCTAATCATATGAGGGAAATATCTACTAAATGTAGATAGTGTATCTGGAATGATTACTTCACTAGCCCATTTATCTTTAGCTAGTTCAGGCGGTAATCCTAATGGCTTTGTACCTAGACGTCGTTCGATCTTATTAATGACGTCTGTCATTCTATTATATGCCATGCCTATTTGCCTCCTTTAAGGGTTATTTTGGTTATATATCATAATGTTGAGGTGATAGATATTATGCGTATTTCTTATGAAGTGGCCTCTAGATTGATGAGGAAGGCTGCTATTAAAGTTTATCTTAAGTACAACGGGATTATTAATCCATCCCACCCATACACTACATTACACGTTCTGGATACTCCATTAAAAGAAGATCCAGATGCATATGCAAATACATCGGTATTTGGTAAGATCAGTGTAAGCTTACCAACTATATTCAAATATGGTACAGATGAGGATACAGTAGAACGGTATATAACCAGAGTCACTGAGATTACTTTACATGAGTTATCTCATTGTGAACAAGCTCTAGACATTTATCAATTACATTTTCAAAATAGATTGGTTGATAAATGTGAAGCAGAGAATGAGTATAGAACTGGTACATTTATGCTTAATAGGTTAGATGAGTTAACTAAGTTATTAGGTTACCAAATAGATGCAGATTTTATAAAGACTTATTATGTAGACGAGTATTCTGATCATAAGAATTTTATTTACAGAAACCCTGATACTTATCCTATATATTTGAACTATGTGATGCTAGGAGATATGACTAATATCCCTAGAGATTGTGATCTCTATACAGGATTAAAAGAATTTGGTGATTTGCCAGTAAGACGTAATGGTATATATGTACCATCCCATAAACTCTTTGAGTACTATGGTGAAGTCTATGATAACTACTGGCCTATGGGTTGGAGATTTGTAACTCCAAATAAGATAGCTTTGATAGTAAAACCTAGGTAGAGTCATTGACTCTACCTAGATTCTTTTTATTTTTTTTCTTAGAAATTCTTTTCAGCGTAGCTTCTGATTTCTTTTAAGATATAGTCTTCAGGTTTCATAACCAATGTAGAACCATCTTGGTTAAACATTTGGATTGTACCCTCTTTGGTAACAGCAACGCTATCATAAGAGCTAATACCAAATGCTTCTGCCATGATATCTAAGTTAGCAGATTCAGTTTTAATGAAGTCTTTAACTTGTGGGCAGTTAGTAATAGGGATAATAGAACCTTGGTAAGATTCTTCTACTATAACTTGGTTACTATTTATAGAAGTTGTATCTACATCAGCAGATTCAGTAATAAGTTTTTCTACGTAAGCTACTTTATGGGAAGGGTAGATTACACGGTCCCAAGTGATAACTTTAATATTTTTTACATAAGACTTACCACCATTAACTTGCATAGTACCTAGAGCACGTAAACTGAAAGATGGTTTTTCACCATCCATTAAGTCTCTATTGAAGTAGTCACCGTATTGGTTATTAGTACCAGTAACGTGAGCTTTAATAAGATTACCCTCATTCCAGAGTTTAAGATATTTACAGCAAACTAATACTGGATCGATAGTTTGTTGACGGGATAACTCTTGGCTCATAGGGTGACCCAATTCACCTTTAAGGTTACCAGTTTCAAGAAGCTCCATAGCACGACTAGCACGCAATTCTGGCAATAAGTCATTAGGTAAGTAAATACGTCTATTACGGTTTTGTACACCTAAGTCTTGTAAAATAGTTTGAGCAATGATCTTACCATTATTCTCAGACACAATTTCAGAAGATGCGATAGCCATAGGAGCTTCGTGGATAATGTATGGGATGTTTTTAATGGACATCTATATAGTACCTCCGATTCTTCTTATGGGATTAAAATTAACTATATGTTTCCCTTATAAGTGCATTCTGGGTAAATTAATTAGAGAACCTATATATAATCATCAATTATTCATAGAAAGTGAGGGTAAAACGTAAAAATGCTAAGACGACTAAGACAACGTAAAGCATACTTAGAAAGTAAGCGTAAACCTAGTGGGGTTATCATGGCTTATGCTTATGAGAAAGCCAGGAGAAATCCTACAGAGGAAAATTTGAAAATTGCAATCGAGAACCATTTAAACTTGGATGCTAACTTAGATGAATCAGTAGTTAAGTCTATTGGTTTATATCTTGATGCATTAGAGATTAATAACCCTGTACATGTAAAGAAATACTTTGGCCGAGTATTAGAAGGTGTACGTCGAGTACAAGATCCTGAACGTATCCGTAGAAGTATGAAGAATATTCTTGCTAACCGTACAGATGCAATCAATGAAAGTACTGAACTTACTAAGCATCAAAAGAATGCTTATATCCATGCTGTAGAAAAGATTCTTAACGAGGCTAATGCTCTATGTACATATGACCGAGTTATTAAGAATCATACAATGATTAATAAACGTTTCAATACAGATAAGCTTATCTCTGAGAATGTATTCAATGAAGTACAATCTAAAGTATATGCTATTAAGTTTGCTGAGTTGATTGATACTTATAAACTTCCTATTGAAGATAAGTACAAGATCACTCTAGAAAACTATTTCTATCTATTAGATAAGTATAACTGTGATTATGATAGATATGCTGTACTAGAAGCTATTACTGGGTACTTCTTCGTTAGAGATATTGATAATGTATTACAAGAAAGCTTTAGAAAGATTATCAAGCATTCTTCTGTAGTCACTGAAGCTACAGAAGAAGATACTGATCATATTGATAAAGACTTCTATGATGACGGTGGTAATGAGCTACTACGTAGTAATGTGCATCGCACATGGAGAGCTTTGAAAATGGATTCAGAGACAGGGTATAACTATAAAGAGTTTGTATTGAGCTCTAATAGACCTGAAGACTTTGCTATGATTCTATCTAAAAGCTTAGTATTATCTGATTATGTACGTAAAGAAATCTTTGATTTGGTTGTAACTAAAATCTCTTCTTTCCAAGAGGGTTATGATTACAATCAATTAGTAGTTATCTTCAAAGGATATGTAGAAGAACTAGAACGTCGAGATATGAAAGAATATCTCTATGTATTAGGTGAACTATACTATGCTTTAGAATGTGATATCAAAGGTATCTTTAATACCCCTAGTAAGGCTAATCTAGATACTGTAGAAAAAGTACATATGGAAATGAGTTTCTTAGATACAGTTAAAGCTATTGGTGTAAAACTAGATAAGAAACTTACTGAGCTATCTGATAATGAAAAGATGGCTAGTCGTACTTTTGATGCTGCTATTAAGAACTTAATGTCTGCTGTAACTAAAGACACAGAAGATAATGCTAGGGAAGAAGTTATTGCTGATAAGTTTATTCCTAAAGCATCTACTATTATTAAGCTTGCTATCACTACCGGTGTACTCTATATGGTAGCACCAACGTTATCTGTAATTGGTTTATTCGGTTGGTGGGTAACTAGACGTCAAGCTTCGGCTGATGAACGTAGAAAACTCATGGATGAATTAGAAATTGAAATCAATATGTGTAACCGATATCTTAAAGATGCTGAAGAAAAGAACCAATTAGAAAAGATTCGTAATCTTATGAAGATTAAACAAAAACTTATCCGTGAAAAAGAAAAGCTTGGATATACTATGGTGGTTAAACATGGTGAGGCTATTAGTAAATCTAAAGACGAGGATGATTAATAATGAGCTTACTTAAATCAGAGATAGATCATCCATTATTTTTTAGTGATGATGATATATATGTAAACTTTGATAGATTTGACCGTGGTAAAGGATTCAATGTATGTTTCATACTAGGTTATCCAGCATCTGGTAAAACAACACTGTCATTCGAATTAGCTAAAAAACATAATGCTGAATTATTGAATTTGGACGCTATAATCTATCCACAAAGTATTGATTGGTTAGTAGACTATTGTAAGAAGCACTATAAAACTTTTTATGAGTTTATTGAAAAGAACCCTAAATACCTAAAATTCATTTATATATGGGCAAGAGTATTTGCTGATGGGGAGAACCCTATGACTCCAGAAAAGAAACAGCTTACTATTGAGCGTAGAAGATGGATTGTTAAGATAATTGAATTCTGTATTTCTAAATCACATAAGATAGTCATAGAGGGTGTAGACTTGTATCCTATATTTACAATACATCCAGAATTATGTGAATATCCTATAATTATTAAGGGTACTAGTAAACTTACATCAATGGTCCGATATGTGAAACGAGACCTTGAATCTGGAGTGATAAAAAATGTATTAGATCTAATAGAGATGTATGGTCAACAGTCAACCAAGTTAAATGATTTTAGAATAAATATGAGAGTTTTTATGAAAGGATAATATATGGGATTCCTTGACGAACTAACTAATTCTATTATCCTTGAAGCAGAGGATAATAAGAAGAAAAAAGATACCCCTGCTGAAGATGATGATACAATGGAACCAGATGTTCCTGAAGATGGAGATGAAGTTCCAGAAGATGATGATACTCAAGAAGAACCACCAGCAGACGACACAGCTGATGACGACACCGATGATGATGTTGAGCCTGATGATGGAGACGATGAAGTTCCTACTGATGACGATGATACTGATACTGGTGATGACGGTACAGATGGTGGGGATACTGCAGATGATGCACCAGAAGATGATGGAGTAGAACCTGACGAAGGTGATGATATTCCAGCTGATGATGACGGTGGAGACACTGCAGATAGAGCTGCTGATGGCGGAGATGATACTGGTGATGATATAGAACCTGATACATCAGAAGACGGTGAAGATGTACCAACCGAAGATGGAGATGATGCTCCAGACGCTGGTGATGATGATACAGCCGATGATGGTGGAGATGGTGATGATATCGAACCAGATACTGGTGAAGATGGAGATGACATTCCATCCGAAGATGGTGATGATGTACCTGATGCTGGAGGAGATGATGGTGGAGACACTGATGACTCTGGAGATGGTACAGGTGATGCTGGTACTGACGATGGTAATACTGGTGGAGACCCTAAACTAGATACAGATATCAAAGCCATTGAAGATAACCTTTTCAACAATCTAAAACCAGAACAGAAAAATATAGCAATAAAAGAACTTAAGACTAGATGGATGGATTTGTATGACCAAATCAATCGATTTATTACTAAGATCGATTACATTGCTAAGACTCCAGACAATATCAATATAGTACTACGTGTGACTAAACTTACGCAACAATTACGTGATACAGTTGAACACTATATCATTAATACGTTTGCGACTAAGTCTTATATTGAGAATAAGTCTGAACTATTTTACTCGCTGCTTATATTAGATAGACTTGTCAAACTACTTGCCACTACAGTTAAAGAAGACGATACAGAAAAAACTGAGTGACCAGTCTGCCCTGTTTAGCTAATATAACAATATATTAAAATGCGCTAATTTGAGCATTAATGTTTAAATTAAACTATCCTGAAAGGAGACTACAAATATGCCAGTTGTAGGTAATCAATCTAGCGATGTTGTATCCAGCCGTTCTTTCCATAAAGGTGCTGAATACGAATTCGCTAATGCCATTGTAGAAATGGCGGAAAATATCGCAAGCGAAACACAAACAGACTTCTTTACTGAGTCTGCTCGTTTAATGCGTAATAAGGACGCTGCTCGTGCCCTTAAAAACTTCTTCGTAAATGAATCTGCTGATGCAGACGAATTTGCTGACAATCCAGCAGGTCTTCGTGACCACGAAATGATGATGGAACAACTTTTCGAAAACGACCGTCAAGGTATCTTGGAATATGCTTCCATCGGTTCTTACAACCCTGTAATGGGTCTTGTGTTACCTTTACACAAAAATATGATGATGAATAACGTTTTCGATAAAGGCGTTATTCCTAAAGCTGTAGCTAAAACTCCTAAGTTCACTTTGAGCATGGAAGTGCGCAAAATGATCGGTGTTGATGGTACTGAAATCGATATGTTCACAGAACAAAATCGTATTTTCGAATTGATGGAATCTTCTGCTCCTACACGTCGTGTATTCGTAGAAGTTAACCCAACTAAACCTATCATCCCTGGTGGTGCTGACGAAAAAGCTATGCGTGAATCCTTGAACTTAGCTCTTTATGGTGCTAAAGATGGTTTCAACAAAGCTTATGATGCATACTCCATTACTACAGCTATCACTGGTATCGTAATCGACGGTACTAACGCTCATGATGGCGATGCTATCGTAGTTGACTCCAAAGCTGTAAATGCTGCTGGTGAAACTTACAAAACTGTAGGCGTTAAAACTGCAACTAATACTGGTGACTTGGTTATCGCTATTAGCCCTCGTCGTTTCGAACCTGGCTATGGTGAATTGGACCGTCAAATCACTACTAAATTCAACTTCGTAAAACCTGGTACTACAGACGTAGTTGAAGGTTACATCACTGGTTACACTAAAAACAATCAATTCATGATTTCTTGTGTTGGTTCTGCTGACATCAAAGGTGTAATCATCGATTCCAAACGTGATACTTCCAACGCTATGATCGATACTCCATCCGTACGTTGGGATGCTGTAACTCAAATCGTAGAAATCCCTAATGCTAACCCTATCAACGTTCCTATTTCTCCTGAAGAAGTAAAAGACGTTCAAGCATTATACAACGTTGACCAATTGTCTAAAACTCTTGGCTTGATCAAAGACGTATTGGGTAACTACAAAGATGACAAAATCCGTAAAGAATTGGACTTGTCCTTCAAAACTATGCCTGCAGCTAACAAACTTGCAGCTACATTCGACTTCTGCCCACCAGACACTTATAACATGGATCCAGTAAACTGGAGACGTACAATGTTCATGGACCAATTAGATATGTATGTAACTACATTGCTCCAAGTATTGAACGATCCTAACGTAACTGTTTCCGTTATCGGTGCTCCTGCATTGATTCGTCGTATTACTCCAGTAGAATACACTTACCAATCCCCATCCAGCATTGGTCCTGTAGAATTGGATTACAAACGTACAGTTGTAACTTCCGACAAACGTGTTTACAACTTCGTTTCTTCCGACAAACTTCGTAACGATTCCAACTTGATCATCGTATTGAACCCTCGTAACACTGACCGTGTTATCTACACTATTTACGATTATCAATTGTACTTATCCAACGAAATCCGTAACAAACAAAACTACGCTCTCCCAGCTGTACATGCGTTTGAACGTTTCCACTTCTTCTCCTATCAACCAGTACAAGGTCGTCTTCGTATCTTGAACGCTTCCGGTCTTCGTGATACAGTTCAAAATACTAAACCTGTAACTAAAGATTACAACGAACGTTACGACATGAACGATCATGGTTTCTATGATTCCATCCGTCATGACGGTACTAAAGTTGTATCCCCAACTGGTTACCCTTACCCTGTAAAATACGACTTAGCTTCCAACCCTCATACATATTCCGTAGAAGCTGAATTGACTCCAGCAGCTCAAGCAGCTAAAGCAGAATTGGATGCTATGCGTGCAGCAGGTGTAACTTCTAAAGTTGAACCATTCGAATTGGATCGTGTAGTTCGTGAAACTGAAAAATAATATCCACATTCAGTAATACTATGCTGATGGTGAATTAGTATAGCATTCGTGGTTTATTGTAAAAGAGCAGGCCTATAGACTGAGAGTCTATAGGCTCACTCTTTGTTTTCACAAGGGGATAAGAATGGATAAAGCAAAAACAAATTATGATTTTAATGATCTCTTAACTATAATTGATTCGTTAAAACAAGATGCTGATCCTGATGTCCTTCGAAACTTTGCATATGAATTAAACATGTTCTTCAGAGATGTCAAATGTGAAGGTGTCTTATACACTAATAACACAGACTTAGACTTCTTTGGTGTGTATGTACAACCAGTTTTAAAAGAAAAGGATGTATATCCTTTGCTTATATCTGATTATACTACTACTATTGAGAAGTACTACGTTGAATTGGACTCTAAACTATTTAATCCATTGCTAGGTTTGACTAATAGAGAGATCCTCGCTATTATTCTACATGATATAGGTTCAATGATTAACTCATCTGGTCCAATAGATCGTGCTGTAAAAGAGATTGATTTATATCTTGATACTACAAATGATGTACTACGTACTACAGACAATGTAAACTATGTAGCTATTCTTACATTTGGATTGAAAGACTTATTACATAAATTAACCTCAATCTTCACGGCGGACTTGACTAGCAACGTTGCTATTGATGACTTTATTATGTCTTGTGGGTTCATTAACGAACTTAATAGTGCTATTAGTAAACTCAAAAAGTTTGGCTACTTAAACATGTTCTCCGAAGGTGGTTCTCCTTCTGCGATTATTGCATGGACAATCCGGATCTACAATGATATCAAAGGTCAACGTATCCGTACTATACGTTTACTACGTAAAGCTGCTTCTTACACTCCAGTACGTTTAGTTAAACGTGAAATGAATCATATGATTACTGCGTTATCTAGAATTGATGATTCTTCTATCTTAGAATCTGTATTTGACGACGTTAAAATGAAATACCAAAGTATGACTAAGAAATTCACAATGTCTTCTATTAAAGACATTGAGGAAGACTATTATGATTATGCTGTCACTCTTCAAAACGTTAATGACGAGGACGATGCTCTATTACTCTTGCATAGAATTAATAGTCGTATGAGCGTTATCGATGGTATTCTTAATGACGATAATCCTCAAATCTCTGACAGAGAACGTAAAGCATTCGCTGATTTATATGAACGATATAACAAATTGCGTAATGACGTTGTAGCTAAGAAAGTATATAAACGTAACTATCGACGTATTTATGTAAACTACGGCGAAGATGACTAATAACAAAACAGGTTCTACCATAGAGCATTGCTCTATGGTAGCCTATTTTTATCTAAGTAGGAAATTATAACTAGTATAACACATTCGTAATCAAAATTAAGTTAGATTTTCTATAGGAGGAAACTTAAAATGGCTCTAGGACAATCATTATTTAACACACGTAAAGCTGGTAATGGTAGCAACAATCGTTCTGTAAACGTATACTGTGGTTAT